>Ga0207864_1000213_pt1 | contig 92348 bp, 66 predicted proteins | sample HigsolmetaAR202D_FD_184834 | JGI IMG/M metagenome (GOLD analysis project Ga0207864, IMG submission 184834) | Ionic liquid and high solid enriched microbial communities from the Joint BioEnergy Institute, USA - AR20-2-D (SPAdes) (version 2) ...
ATGTTCCAGGCGAGCCGATCACCCGGCCGGAACCGGCGTGCCCGACGGCCGCACCTGCCGCTGCCCCTGAGCGGCAAGGCCGGGGAGCCAGCCACGCCCGGATTCCGGAACCCGCGGCAGGACGACCTCTCCACAACAAACCCGAGTGCCTGAAACCGAGTGCCGAGTGCCTAAGACCCCTTCCCCACCCTACTCCAGCACCTCCCTCCACCTCGGACACCCCACCAGGTGATCGTTGACCATCCCCGTCGCCTGCATGAACGCGTAGCAGATCGTGGACCCGACGAACGTGAACCCGCGCTTCTTGAGCGCCTTCGACATCGCGTCCGACTCCGGCGTCGTTGCGGGCACATCCTTCAGCGTCCGCCGCCGGTTCACGATCGGCTTCCCGCCGACGAACCCCCAGATGTACGCGTCGAAACTCCCGAACTCCTCCTGCACCCGCAGGAACTCGCGGGCGTTCTGCCTCGCCGCGTAGACCTTCAGCCGGTTCCGCACCACCCCGGGGTTGCCCAGGATCTTCTCCAGCCGCGCATCGGTGAACCGCGCCACGCGCTGCGGGTCGAACCCGTCGAAGCACTCCCGGTAGCACTCGCGCTTGCGCAGGATCGTGTCCCACGACAGCCCCGCCTGCGCCCCCTCCAGCACCAGGAACTCGAAGAGCACCCGGTCATCATGCACCGGCGCCCCCCACTCCTCGTCGTGATACCGGATCGCCAACTCGTTCTTCGCCCAGGGGCAGCGCTCGCTCATCCACCAAGCGTACTCCCCTCCCACAAACCCCTCACCACCCCCCACCTTCCCCCACCTCCACACCTGCTCACCTCTTCACCTCCACACGCGCGCAGCCCGCGCTTCGCGCTTTGCAGTTCGCCCTACCCTCCCCCATATGCCCCCCGTCCTCGACGACGCCCTCTGCATCCGCCACTGGGACTGGTCCGAAACCAGCCAGACCGTCTCGCTCTTCACCCGCAACCACGGCCTCGTCCGCGCCCTGGCCAAGGGCTCCAAGCGTCCGAAGGCGCCCTTCTCCGGCGGCGTCGAACTGCTCACCCGCGGCGAGGCCGCCTTCATCATCCGCCCCAGTTCCGAACTCGCCCTGCTCACCGCCTGGGATCTTGAAGAGACCTACCCCGCCCTCCGCACCGACCTCGCCGCGCACAACGCCGGCCTCTACGTCGCCGACCTTCTCCACCACGCCATCACCGACCACGACCCCCACCCCGCACTCTTCGACCGCGTCGCCGCGATCCTCCGCTTCATCGGCGGCGGCCCCGACGCCCACGGCCTGGCCCTCGCCATGCTCCGCTTCCAATGGTCCGTTCTCGTCGAGACCGGCTACGCCCCCGTCGTGGAGGCCGACGCCGCGACCGGCGAGCCCCTCCCCGCCGCGCCGACGTACTACTTCAGCCCCATCCTCGGCGGCGTCCTCGCCGGCCCCTCGCACCGTGACGCCGCGGCCTGGCCCGTCCGCGCCGAGACGATCCATCTCCTCCAGGCCCTCGCCGCCGGCGCCGACCTCGCCGCCGCCCCGCCCGCCACCGTCACGATCGACCGCGCCAACCGCCTCCTGGCCGCGTACCTCCGCCACGTTCTCGGACGCGAACCCCCGACCCTTCCCCTGCTCTTCGGTCGCGACCTGCCCGTCTAGCCCCCGCTTGCCGCGCCGGCGTGAAGTCGCTCACCGGTGTATCCGATCTCCCCGACGAGGACCCGGCGCTCGCCCTCATCGCCACGGACGGCGGAGGCTTCGCGCCAGGGCCGGGGCCTCGCGGCGGCCGCGGCATGAACATGGAAGTTCTGGAGAAAGTCCTCGCCTGCGACCGGCTGCCCACGCTGCCGGCCGTGGCCGTTCGCGTCATTGAACTGGCGCAGGACCGCGACGTCTGCATCCGCGACCTCGCCGAGATCATCCAGAACGACCCCGCCCTGACCGCAAGGGTCATCCGCACCGTCAACTCCTCGTTCTTCGGCCTGCGGCAGCGGTGCTCGAGCATCAACCAGGCGATCGTGCTCCTGGGCCTCTCGGCCGCGAAGACGCTCGCGCTGGGCTTCTCGCTCGTCTCCGCCATCAGCGGGGAAGGAGCGGCGGACGGCGCGTTCGACTACCCCGCCTACTGGCGGCGGTCCCTCTTCACCGGCATCGCGGCGAGGACGCTCGCGAAGCACGGCGTGCAGGGGCGCGAGGAGGTCTGCTTCCTCGGCGGCCTCCTGCAGGACGTGGGGATGGTCGCGCTCCACCAGGCCCTGGGCGCGCAGTACGCAGACCTGCTCCGCGAGGCCGCCGGCGACCACCGCCGGCTGCTCCAACTGGAGATCAGCACGCTCGAAGCCCACCACGCCGACGTCGGCGCGCTGCTCGCCTCCCGCTGGCGGCTCCCGGAGGAGCTCGTCATGCCGATCAAGTACCACGAGCGACCGAACGCCGCCCCGGCGCTCCACCTGCCGGTCGTCCGCGCCGTCGGCCTGGGGAACATCGCCTCCGACGTGCTCACCGCCCCGGAGCCCGCCGGGCCGCTCTCCCGCTTCCACGCGCGGGCCAGGGAATGGTTCGGCCTCGACGGCGCCGCTGCCGACGAGGTGCTCCGCTCCATCTCCGCCTCCACGCGCGAGATCGCCCGCCTGCTCCAGATCGACGCCGGCGAGGTCGCCGACGCCGGCGAGATCCTGAAGCAGGCGCACCAGCGGCTGCTGGAGATGACTATCCCCGCCGCCCCCGTGGCGGACGCCGAAACGCCGGACCCGCTCACCGGCCTCCCCGGCCGCGCCCCCCTCGAGCGGGCGCTCATCGCCGCCTTCGCCCAGGCCCAGGCCACGGACGCCCGCACCCCGATGGCCCTGGCCCTGTTCGACATCGACTTCCTCGGCGCGATCAACGAGCGGCGGTCGCGCGAGGCGGGGGACGCGGTGGTCGCCGCGCTGGGGGCGACGGTGAGGAGTGCGCTGGCGGGGGCAAGGGGGCACGCCTTCCGCGACGACGAGGGCCGCTTCGCCCTCGTGATGCCGCGAACGGACCGGCTGACCGCGATGCGGATCGCCGAGAGCGTCCGCCGCCACTTCGGCTCCGCGCCGGTGGAGACGCCGCGGGGCCCCGTGGAGGCGACGGTCTCGGTGGGACTCGCGTGGGCGGACGCGGGCTCGATCACGCGGTACAAGGACGCGGGGGAGTTGATGCAGGCGGCGCTGCGGGCCCTGGACGCGGCGAAGCGCGCCGGACGGAACACCATGCGGCACGCCGCCGCGGCGGCCTGAGCCGCCCTCGCCGCGCCCGATCCGTCACCCGCGGGCCGCGGGGAGCAGCCTGCCGATCGTGCGCGGACGCATCGGGAACTCCTCCAGCACCCGCCGGACGTCGGCCACGGTGACGGCGTTGATCCGCTCGAGTTCCTCCTCCAGCGTGGTGTACCCGCCGAGGTACGTCCAGAGGCGGCCGAGGCGCTGCATGCGCCCGCCGGGGCGCTCGCCCGCGACGGTGACGCCGGTGGCCAGTTTGCTGCGGATCCTGGCGAGGTCGTCCTCGGTCAGGCTCTCGCCCAGGGCGGCCAGTTCGCGCTCCACGATCGCCCACGCCTCGTCCACGCGCCCGGGGTCGCAGGAGACCGAGATCATGTAGTCCCCCACGCCGTCGCGCGGGTCGTACCCCGCCTCGGCCTCCTCGGCGATCCCCGGCTCGACCAGCGCCCAGTGCAGGCGGCTGTTGTCCGGCCCGCCGAGGACCTGCGCCAGCAGGCTGGCGGCGTAGCGCCGATCGTCCCCGATCGCCGGCGCGGGGGCGAGCATCATCGCGTAGGCGCGATTGACCTTCTCGCTGCGCAGGGTGAACTCGTGGTCCCGGAAGCGCGGGGAGCCGTGGTCGCGGGCCGCGCCGGTGCGCTGCCAGCCGCCGCACTGCCGCTCGATCTGGGCGACCGCCGCGTCGAAGTCCAGCCGCCCGGCGAGCGCGACGACCGTGTTGTCCGCGGAGTAGCGGGCGGTGAAATAGTCGCGCATCTGCGCGGCGGTCATCGCGGAGATCGTCTCGTTGGTCCCCAGCACGCGGTGCGCCAGCGGGTGCTCCCCGTAGTGCTCCTCCATCTGCCGCTCGTAGAGGACCCAGAACGGGTTGTCCTCGTACATGGCGATCTCCTCGAGGATGACCTTCTTCTCCGTGTCGAAGTCCTCCTCGCGGAGCGCGGGCCGCATCATGTCGGCCAGCAGGTCCACCGCGCCCCCCGCGCCCAGGAGCCGCTCGGGAAGGACGCTGGCGTAGAAGCACGTCAGTTCGCTGGTGGTGTAGGCGTTGTTGCGGGCCCCGATCAGGTCGAACTGCCGGTTCAGTTCCTCGGCGGAACGCTGGTCGGTCCCCTTGAACATCATGTGCTCGAGGAAGTGGCTCACGCCCATGAGGGGAGAGGCCTCGTCGCGGGCGCCGGTCTTGACGAAGAACCCGGCCGCGGCGGTGTGGGCCTCGGGGTCCACCTCGGCGATGACGGTCAGGCCGTTGGGGAGGGTCGCGTGCTGGAAGGTGACTGGCATGGGGGGAGTGTATGAAGAACTCCGACGGCCCGGGCGCGGCCCCCCGGCCGCCGGGTCCGCCGACGGGGACCGGGTCGGCCCGCAGGGTAAGCGCCGCCGGAGAGCCCTCCCGGAAACCACGGGGGCTCCCGAGTGTCCCACCCCCCACACGCTGAGGCAGGTCGGCTCGGTGTCCGCTGCGCGAACGCAGAGGCCGCAGAGGAAGCGGAGGAACGCAGAGAAGAAGAGGAGGGAGTTCAGGAGAGGAGCGGATCACGTGCGTCCCGGTGGGCGGGAGGACATCGGATCATCCGGGTGCAGAGGCCGAGCGTTGCCGCCGCCCGCTCGCCTTGCGCCGTCTTCTTCAACCCAATCGGTCTTCCTCCGCGTCCCTCTGCGTCCTCTGCGGCCTCCGCGTGTTCCGTCTTTGAATCTGTGGTCCCACGGGAACGTCCACCCGAGCGTGCGCTCGGGGCTCCCCTTGAGCATCGGAGTCCTTGAGTATCAGGGTGCGCTTGGACCCGCGTTCTTGGGGGCGTCAGACGCTCGGTGCGCCTGGTGCGCCCGGCATTTCACTGGAATTCCGCGATCCACCCGGTGGTGAGGGGCGTCTAATGTGACCACCCGGCGCGAGTCTGCGCGGCGCACGGATGCGCCGCGGCCGGGTGCGGAGCGGAAAGGAATCCATGGCACAGCAGCCACAGCAACGAGCGACGGCGAAGGCGGCGACGCCTCTCCTCCAGCACGTCCTTGAGTCCCTCGAGCGCCGCGTCCTGATGGACGCCTCGGCCGCCGGCGGCGATCTCCCCTTCGTCGCCTACTACCCCGAGGGGTACGCCCACGACGGGATCAACGAGTTCGTCCCCATCACCAACAACAGCGACGAGGAGGTCCGCTTCGAACTGCACGCCCGCTACGAGACCGGCGAGCGCGACCAGCTCGTCGCCTCCGGCGTCATCGCGCCGCACTCCCGCGGCGGGGTGACGCTCAACGCCGCGGACCGGCCCGAGGAGCGGCTGGTCCGCAAGGACGTCCCCTACGCGCTGGAACTCCGCGCCTCCGCCCCCGTCGGCGCGACCATGTCGCACTACGACTTCGGCACCGCCATCGGCGAGTCGTTCACGACGACGACCGACATCGAATGGACCTTCGCCGAGGGGTACAAGGACCCGGAGAACACCCGCGACTTCCTCGTCTTCTACAACCCCGGCGAGCGCGACGCCCACGTCGCGGTGGTGATCTACTCCGCCGACGGCCGGGCCTTCCCGCTGGTCTCCACCGTCGGCGCCGGCCGCCGCGGCGGGTGGAACATCAACGAGGAGGCCTCGATCCCCTTCGGCGGCTTCACGGTCCAGGTCGTCTCCTCCGAGCCGATCGTCGCCGCGATGAGCCGCTACGACCTGCGCGGCGGGCGCGGCGCCGGGTTCATCGGCACCCCCGGCGGCGGCGCCACCGCGGGCGTCCTCCCCTCGGTCACCTTCGACGCCGACAACCGCGGCGAGACCGACCCGGAACTGGACGCGCAGAGTTACATCGGCCTGCTCAACACCGACCAGGTGCACACGGCCAACGTCACGCTCCGCTTCCTGCCGCTCAACGGCGAGCCCGAGGTGCCGGACATGACCGTGGCCGTGCCGCCGCAGGTTCGCGGCGGGGTCTCCATCCGCGACCTGAACCTGCCCCCGGGGCAGTACGGCATCGCCTACCGCTCCGACATCCCCATCACGGCGACCTCCTCGGTCTACCAGGGACGCGACGGCACCGGCATGGAGTCGATCATCGACGCCTCGACGCGCTGGGAGTTCGGCGAGGGGTTCATGAGCCCCGCCCGCGCGGGCAAGACCGTCACCGAGAACCTCAACCTGTACAACCCCGGCGGCGAGGCCGTGGACGTGACGGTGGACTTCTCCTTCTCCGACGGGACGGTGCACACGCTGACGCGCCGGCTCGAGGCGCGGGCCGCGGCGACGGTGGCGATCCACGAGATCCCCGAGGTCGCCGCGCTGGGGTACGACTCCTTCTACGGCATCCGCGTCAGCGCCGACGAGCCGATCGCGGCGTCGTTCGAACACTGGGACGATGACCTCGGCGGCGGCTTCGCCACTCCCGGCACGCCCACCGGCGAGATCCGGCCGATCTCGGAGATCGCGTCGGCGTAACCAGGGGGCGATCCTCGCCCCGCGGCGCGCTCACGCGCCGGTCAGCGGCGTGGGCCCACGGCCGTCCCACGAACTCAGGAGCGCCCGGCAGACCTCTGCCGGGCGTTCTGCTGCGCAGACGCACGAACTCACCGCCACGCCGCGGCAGCCGGCGGACCAGAGCGCTGAGACGTTCGCCGGCGTGATGCCGCCGATCGCCAGGTGCGGGAGGCGGATGCAGGCGAGATACTCGCGGAGGTAGGCGACGCCGGCGACGACGGGCTTGTGCTTCGTGGTCGTCTCGAACATGGGGCCGACGCCGCAGAGGTCGGCGCCGTCGGCCGCGGCGCGGCGGGCCTGATCCAGGTTGGTGGTCGAGACGCCGACGAGGAGGCGGTCGCCGGCGATCCTGCGCACCTCGCGGACGGGAAGATCGCCCTGGCCGACGTGCACGCCGTCGGCCCCGGCGAGGAGCGCAACGTCCGGACGGTCGTTGACGACGACGGCGACGCGGCCGGGAGCCGCGGCCTTCGCGATCTCGACCAGCCGGCGGGCGCGGCGGAGGAGTTCGCCGGCTTCGAGGGTCTTCTCGCGGAGTTGGAGGCAGTCCGCGCCGCCGGCGATCGCCTCTTCGGCGACGCGCTCCCATGGGTGGTGGACGCAGAGCGACTCGGTGATCAGGACGCACAGGCGCCACCCCCCCCACCCCCCATCCCCCCATCTCCCCTCTCCCACGCCGAGCGAGGTCATCAGCCGGCGCTCGAGTTCGTAGGCGCGGTAGCGGATGCCCTCGATGGCGGCCGCGGCGGGGGCTGAGGCCTGGCCGATCTTCGCGCACTCCTCGATGGAGCGCAGGGCCTCGGTGAGACGCTTTCCGGCCGCGGCGGCGACGGCGCGGAGGCCGGGGCGGCGGGACTCGGCGTCGGTGGTGACGGTAGTGCCGACGTCGCCGGGGGTGTCGCGCCAGGCGAGGAGGGCGGCCTCGCCGCCGAAGCCGGCGGCGGCGGCAGAGATGGCCGCGGCGAGGTCGTGGCGGAGGGTTTTCAGGTCGGCGCAGAGGTCGGCGTCGTCGAGGACGAACCGGGCGACGTCCTCCATCACCCGCAGGGCCTCGCGGGCGCGGTTGGCGTTGGCGTCGATGATGCGTGCCGCGGGGTGCATGTCGCGTGGATCGTAGATGGCCAGGGGAGCCCCGAGCGCAAGCTCGGGTGAACGTTCCCGTGAGAACACGAGTTCAAAGACGGAACGCGGGCGGAGCGGGGGACGCGGGGGAGAGGAGGCAGGAACGCGGAGAAGAAGAGGATTGGGTTGTTCAGGAGGGACGCGCACAGATCTCGCCCAAGCGGGAGCGAGGGCGCCGGGTCGTTCAGGCGCGGAGGGATCGCATCGCCGCCCCCCGCTCGCCTTGCGCCCTCCTCTTCAGCCCGATCGGTCTTCCTCTGCGTTTCTCTGCTCCCTCTGCGGCCTCCGCGTTCCTGCTTCTCTCACGTCCTCCCCGCGCCCCCTGACCCCGCGCTCTCTTCTGCGCTCGCATGTGCGCAGGGGAACGAACGATCCCGGGCTTGCGCCCGGGGCTCCCTACGGGGCGAGCCACCGGCCGGGCGGGCGAAAGCTACCATGCGCGCATGCCAACCGTCACCGCCCATGCCGAGCCGTGCGTCCTGGTCATCTTCGGGGCCTCGGGGGACCTCACCCACCGCAAACTGGTGCCGTCGCTCTCGGAACTGGAACGGCAGGGAAGGCTGCCGGAGGGGATGTGCGTCATCGGCGTCTCGCGGACGCCGATGAGCGATGACGAGTTCCGCGAGAAGATGAAGGCCGCCTGCCGCGAGTTCGACGCGGGGTTCGAGGAGCGGGCGTGGCGGAGGCTGGCCGAGCGGCTCCACTACCTCCCCGGCGACGCCGCCGAGCCGATGCAGAAGGGAGGGCGCGAGACGTACGCGGCCCTGTCGGCGCGGATCGAGGAACTCGCCCGGGCGCGGGGGATCGTCAAGCCGTCGGGGAGCCCGAACATCCTGTTCTACCTCTCGGTCGCGCCGTCCCTGTACGAGCCGATCATCGAGAACATCGGCGCCTCGGGGCTGGTCAGGGAGGGGAAGCGCTGGTGCGCCATCAACCCGGCGGACTCCTCGTGGCAGCGGATCATCGTCGAGAAGCCCTTCGGGAGCGACCTGGAGTCCGCCGAGAGCCTCAACCGCGCCCTCGGGCGCGTCTTTGAAGAGGAGGACACCTTCCGGATCGACCACTACCTCGGCAAGGAGCTGGTGCAGAACATCCTGGTCATGCGCTTCGCCAACACCATCTTCGAGCCGATCTGGAACCGCTCGTACATCGACCACGTGCAGGTGACCGCGGCGGAGAAGGTCGGCGTGGGCTCGCGGGCGGCGAACTTCTACGACCAGGCGGGCGCGCTGCGGGACATGGTGCAGTCGCACCTGCTCCAGATCCTGGCGCTGGTCGCGATGGAGCCGCCGAGCCTGTACGACGCGGCGTCGATCATGCGGGAGAAGATCAAACTCTTCGGCGCGGCCAAGATCGTGTCGGAGGAAACGGCCCCGAAGTGGGCCGTCTTCGGGCGCTACGGGCCGGACGCGAGCAAGGGGGAGCCGGCGTACGTGGACGAGAAGGGGGTGGACCCGTCGCGGGGGACCGAGACGTACGCCGCGATGCGCCTGGAGTTCGACAACTGGCGCTGGGCGGGGGTGCCGATCTTCCTGCGCTCGGGGAAAAAACTGGCGGAGAAACTCACCGAGGTGGTGGTGCAGTTCAAGCGGCCGCCGACCAACCCGTTCGCGCACATCAGCCCGTCGTCGCGGGTGCGCCCGCCGAACCGGATGATCATCTCCATCGCGCCGCGCGAGTCGATCTCGATCCGGATCGAGGGGAAGGTCCCCGGCAACGGGAAGAGCGGGAGCGGCGGGGGTGGAATGGCGATCGACTCGGCCGAGTTGGAGCTGGACTACCTCGAGCGCTTCGGCGGCGAACCGCAGGAGGCGTACGGCCCGCTGCTGCTGGACGCGATGCGCGGCGACCGGACGCTGTTCAAGCACCGCGACGAGGTGGAGTCGGGGTGGCGGATCGTGCAGCCGTTCCTGGAGAGTCGCGCGCTGCGCGAGTCCATCGAGACCTACGAGCCCGGGACCTGGGGCCCGGCCGGCGCCGACGAACTGATCGCCCGCGGCTCGCCGGAAGAAGACCGCCCGCGGCGGTGGCACAACCCCGGGCCCGGGGCCGACGGGAACTGATCCCGCCCGGGCTTGCGGCTCCGGTTGATGGTGGAGGGGGGAAGGGGGAGGGGGGGCCGCTCACCGGTCCCGGCCGCGGATGCCGTCCACGGTCTCGTCGATCGGGATTCCGGGAGCCCACGGCGGCATCGGGGCGCCGTAGGCGGGGTCGTACGGGTTGGCAGTGCCCGGCCTGAGCAGCCCCATCTTTTCCTGGTTCGCGCTGAGGTCCGACCAGAGCACGGCGGTCGAGACGGACTTGTCGGCGCAGCAGCCGGGATACTTCGGCCCCAGGCTCGGGATGTGCCAGATAGTCATCTGCCACATCATGCCCTTGAGCGAAGGAAACGTGACATCCGAGAAGCGCTGGCTCGCCCACTGGTCCGGTCCCCGGCGCGTGGAGGGGCGCCAGTACGCCGGGTCGCCGAAGAAGCACTTGGCGAGCCGGTAATCGCTGTACGGGCTGCTGTGCCCGCCGTTGTACGCCGCCAGGGGCGGCACGGGGGACTTGGGCGCGAGCAGCACCTCCGCCGGCGCCGGAGGATCGAACGCCAAGTGGAATCGGTCACTATTACTCCACCACGAGCCGCGGACGAGGATCTCGCCGTACATGAACTCCTGGTCAGGGCGCCCCGGCCGCGGGAGTGTGGGCTGAAAGAAGACCGGAGGGCGATCGTTATTGGTCGCGCTGTACTGAGTCAGCAGGATGCCGAGTTGGCGGATGTTGGCGGTCGCCTTGAGGGAGAGGGCGGAGGTCCGCGCCCCGGACAGCATCGGCATCAAGATCTCGATCAAGACGGCCACCACACCCACGGACACCAGGATCTCGAGGAGTGTGAACGCCGGCGACGATCTGGGCGATTGCTTCTGCGCCATTCCCGCGCCTCCGACGGCCACGTCTTTGGTGGGCTGACGGGAATGCTAGCGGCGATCATTCCTCGCCGTAAGCCTGGGGGATCACCCCCCGATACAAGTGGCTGCACATCTGACAATCGGGCGCTTTGTACAAAGGCACACACGGCCAATTATCATAAAAGGGCACACCAGTGTGCGACTTAGCGATTCTTTATCAGAAATGGCGACCATACACTTGCGGCGATGAGCGTCGTGATGCAACATGGCCCGCGAGTCAGGAGGCCGGCGCGTCGCCGTGCCTCCCGACGAGTCTGGATGCACGAAGGATTTCGTCATGCAGCCTCATTTCACAACACGTCGTCGGACCATCCCCCGCATCCTTCTTGCCGGCTTGCTCGGTGCGTTCGTTGCCGCGGCATACGCATCTGATGAAGGACCGGGCGGGCCGGGCACTTGCTACGATCTAATCTCGACCGACTCGTTCACGGACATGCAGCTGGACTCTACGGGTAACTGCAGTACTTGCTTCCGGGACTGCGCGGGGATGTGGACCCGCTGCGTCCCCGGCACGACCTTCAGCACCTGCGTTTCCGCCGGGGCGGCCGCAATGCTCTCGTGTGAAGGGGTCCCTGCGTACCTCAATATTAATGGTGTCTGCGTCTGCGCCAGCGGCGGATCCGGCCAAACCGTCGCCGTCAAGGTCACCAACCAGATCGGTGGACGCGATTGCTAGCACCGAGGCGTTCCATCTGCCTGTGGTGTTCTGCCATCGCGGCGGTGTCGCTGGTGTTCCCGGTGGCGCCGCCGGCGCGGCCCGCGCTTGCTGGCGCGCGGCCTGCCCCCGCGCAGGCCGCGGCCACCGCCCCGGCCCCGGCAGATGTCGCGGCGGCACTGGACCTGCTCGAGCGGGCCTACTCGCGCAAGGCGCAGGTCGAGATCGTCTGGCGGGTCGCGCGCGAGGTGCCGCCCGAGATCGAGGAGGTTGCGGACGCCGCGCCGGAGATGCAGAGGCTCGTCGATCCCGCCACTGGCCGCGAGTTCCGCTTCAGCACCGAGATGCGGGCCGTGGTCGCCCCCGGCGGCCGGCTCGCCGTCTTCCGGCGGAGCCTCCAGTTCGCCGGTGACCCGGAGAGCCTGACCTCCCTCACCCTCCGGACGGGGGAGTTCCACTTCGACCACGAGCCCCGAGCGCCCCACGGCACCTACCGCCGGTCCGCCACGGCCGGTGACGCCCCGTACGAGCAGCTCGTCGAGTGGCGCGACAAGGGCATGGTCTGGGACGAATGGCTCGGCGCCCTCGATAGCGTGCCCGGCCGCGTGGCGCACCTGCTGACGGTTCTCCGCGGCGCCGACGACGCCACGCTCTCGCCCGGGCCCAGGGCCGGCACGGTCACCATCGCGTCCGCGCAGTGGCGCTCCTCCGCCACGATCGACACGACGTCCGGCGAGCTGGTCGCGGCCGTGCTGGGCATGCCCAACGACGACTCGTACTTGTACCGCGTCGAGCAGTGGCACCCGTCGCCGGTGTTCCCGGCGCGGCATCCGCGCCTCGAACGGGAGACGTACGCGGGGCCCCTCGGCGACGTCGAGGTTCTGAAAGTCTTCGATCCGGTGCGGGTCGGCGAGCCGGATGAGAGCGTCTTCCAGTGGTGGAGCTACACGGAGCGAGCCTGGGACGCCGACCACGAGCGAATGCTGACCGCGGGCAACGTCGAATCGCCCGAACTGACGTCGGCGCACCTCGCGCAGCGGAGGATCGTCGAGGCCGAGGTCCGGCGGAACCCGGAACCGGCCGGCACGGTCCCGCCGCGGCGTCGAGGCGTCGCGACCAACGCCGCCTGGGCGCTGGGCGTGACCTGCTTCGCGCTCGCCATCGGGATCGTGCTCCGCCGCCGGTTCCAGCGATGAGCGTCAATCCAACGACAGCCCGCACCACCCTCCGTGTGAACGCCCCCATGCTGCCGGGGACGCTGCCCGTGCTCGCGCTGGCGGCGGTCTGGGTTTTCTCGGGCGCGTTCAAGGCGATGGACGCCGCGGCCTTCGAAGAGAGCCTCCGCGGGCACGGCGTGCTCGGGTCCTGGGCCCCGCACGCCGCCCTGGCCGTCCCCGTCTTTGACTTGCTCGTCGGCGCGGCCCTGGTGCTCCTGATCCCGCCCGCCGTCGGCGGCCGGCGAACCGTCGCCGTCGTGCTCTCGCTCTCGCTGGGGCTGCTCGGGGCGTTCTCGATCTACTTGCTGCTCGTCCCCAGCGACAGGCTCGTGACCTTCGGGTGCGTCTGTCATGGATCGCTGCGCCTCGAACAGTCGTTCTCCGACGGTCTCCTATCGGGGCGCCCGTCGTGCTCGGCAAAAACGCCGCTCTGGACGCGATTCACATCCTCGCGTTCGTCCGCCTCGGGCGCGGGAGTCGCACGCCGCGGCGCTGCCAGGTGGCTTGAAACGCCGGCTTGCGGCCGTGCAGGGGGGGTGCTGACCAGGGGGGGGGCGCGCCGCTTCCGGCGCCTCTCTGATGCGCGGGGGGGGGCACGAGCATTCGTGTCCCCCGCGTCTTTGTTCGGCGGCGCAGGGGTTCTATCGTGGGGTTGCCGCGAGGCCCCCGCGTGAGTTCCCCGGCAGAAAGGTCCCTGTTATGCCGCCCATCACCCCCGCCGGCTCAAGGTTCCCCAGTTTCTCCATCTCCCCTGCCTTCGCCGCCGCCCTCGCGGCCGCGGGGTGTGCGCCGCTGCTGCTGGCCCCGGCGACGGCGGGGGCGCAGCAGCAGCCGCCGCGATTCCTCCTGGTGGACCGCGACAGCGACGTGATCTGGGTCGTCCGGGACGCCAACGGCGACGGCGTGATCGACGCCTCCGAGGTCGCCCCGTGGTTCGACGCGACCAACGCCGCGGCGACGCCGGGGCTGGCGAGCCCGGCGTCTCTGGCCGTGCGGCGCGGGGGGCTGGTGATCGTCGGCGACGGCGACAGCACGCGCCGGGCGATCAACATCTTCCTCGACCGCAACCACGACGGCGACGCCCTCGACGCCGGCGAGTCGGCCCAGGGGGCCAACCTCTTCGCGGCGTCGGACATCTCCTTCGGCAGCCCGCAGGGGGCGGCGTTCGACGCCGACGGGTACGCCTACATCGCCAACGCCAGCAACGCCGCGGGGCTCGACGCGATCTACCGCCTGGTGGACCTCGACGGCGACGGGCTGTTCATGAGCTTCGGGGAGATCGTCGAGGTCGTCGGCGCGCCGGCCTTCGGCTCCTCCAGCGGCAGCTCGTTCAACCCCGCGGCGATCGTCTTCATCGGCGCCGCCGGGTACATGCGCAACTCCGGCGCCAACTTCCACGGCGTCTACCGCTTCGAGGACCTCGACGGCAACGGCCGGGCCGACGACCCGGGGGAGTTCACCGGGTTCTGGACCCTCACGCCGGAGAACCTCTCCGGCGTCACGCCCGCGGCAGGGCTGGCGCTGGAGGTTGATCGCGCCCGCCCGGGCTCGCTGTACACGCTCCAGACCGGCGCCGGCGGCGTGGACTATCTCGTGCGCCTGACGGATGTGGACGGCAGCGGCGCGGCCCACGAGCCCGGCGAGGCGGTGATCGTCTACGCCAACGCCGCGAGCGGTTTCAGCGCCGCGGGCATCGCGAGCCTCCCCGACGGACGCGTGATCCTGACCGAGGCCCGCGGCTCGGTGCTCCTGCTGACCGACCTCGACGGTGACGGCACGTTCACCGGCGACGGCGAGGCCCAGGTGATCCTGTCCGAGATCGAGGCCATCGGCGCCGCCCGCCAGGTCGCCCTCTTCCCCTGCCCGGGGGACTGGAACGAGGACCTGGTCGTCAACTCCAACGACATCAGCGCGTACCTGACCGATTGGCTCGACGCCGTCGCCTCGGGGACCGTCCAGGCCGACGTGGACGCCAGCGGCTCGACGAACTCGACGGACATCTCCGCGTTCCTGACCGCGTGGCTCGCGGGCGTGCAGGGAGGGTGCTGAGCACGGCGCGGGCGGATTTTTCGTCGGCGGCGTCCCCGCGGCCTCACGCGGGCACCCCCTCCGGCGTACTTCTCTTCGGGGTCGGGAGTCCGGCCACTGGCGGGGAAGTCGCGGCGTGGGCGCCCTGGGATCGCCGGGGGTGGCGTGAACGGGTTGCCGGATGCCTCACACCGTCCGGAGCGACCGTGGCCCGATCTGTGACTGGGCCAGGCGCCCCGCCGCGGCTTGCGGTGGCTGGATGCTGGAGTTATGTTCCACGTGGCGTCCCCGGTTGGGAGGGAGAAACGTGAAGGACGCTGGGGCGCCGCCGCCACGCATTCCAGGCCCGCCTTCCGCGCGGCGCCGTCGGGAGAGAGAAGAAGAAATGCCCCACCGCCCCGCGATCGCCGCCGCCGCTGTCGTTGTCTGCCTCCTCGGATCCTCCGGACGGGCGATGGCCCAGCAGTCCGTGTCGGTGAACCTGGCCGGGGTGCAGATCCGTCACGCCACCAACCAGTCCCGCTCCAGCGCGCCCGCCACGCTGGCCCCCGCGCCGAGGTACCGGATCGAGATCAGCGGCGCCGTCAGCGGCCAGCCGCTTTTCTCGCCGATGTGGCTGCTCTTCCCCAACCCGGTCCCGCTCGCGCAGGCCATGGAGACGCTCTCGCCGGGTTCGTCCGCGCTGCTGCGGAGCGAGGCGTCCAACCCCGCCGGGACGCACCCGTTCGCGGTCACGGACATCACGCTCTCGGACTCGACGGAGGTCGGCGGCGTGACGGTCTCCTTCGCCGCGACGCTCAGCGCGGGGATCGACGCCTCGAACCACGCGTACTTCAGCATCCAGAACGTGACGATCAGCCCGAGTTCGATCGGCTACCTGACGTTCTCGACCGGGTCGGTGGTGATCACCCGCGTCCCCTGCCCGGCGAACTTCGATGGGCAGGGGGCCCCGGGGGACGTCAACTCCAACGACATCAGCGCGTTCCTGTCGGCGTGGCTGGCGGGCGTCGGGGGCGTGGGGGGCTCGGCGGACCGGGGGGACTACGACCTGGACGGAGTGGTCAACTCCAACGACATCTCGGCCTTCCTGGCCGACTGGCTCTCGACCGTCGCCACGGGGTGCCCGGAGTAAGCCCCTCTCGAGCCAGCCCTGTTCTTTCCCGAACGCGCGCGGCGCCAAGAGGGACCGGCGAGGTGGCCAGACCCGCAGTGCCGGAGAATGGCGCTTGCATTCTTCGCCGCGGCTGTACCTTATGCATATGACGCAAGCACCCCGCCCCACGTTCCCGGAGCGGGGGAGGCACATTCGTGCCGTGCCCATGTTCCTGTGAGGCTGCCATGACGACCCCACCCGCCGCGACCGAATCGTCCACTCCCTTCCCGCTCGCCCGCGGAACCATCGCCCGCCGGATGGCGGCGATCGCGGCCGCCATGCTCACCTCCGCGGCCGGGGCGCAGGTGACGCTCTCTCCCGCCGTGCCGATCGCCGGCGAGGCCGCCGGCAGGAGCGCGATGGAGATCCCCATCCGGGTGGATCGGGTGCCGCGGCTGGTGGTGACGCTCAGCGGGCGGATCCTCCTGGACGAAACGGGCCATTACCTCGTGGACGGGGAGGCCCCCGGCATCCCGACCGGCGGGCTGCGCGGTCCGGGGTGCCCGGTGACGATCTCGTCGCACACGGACTCCAACTTCCAGACGCTCAACGGGAACGTGCAGGCCGGGTTCGCGGAGTCGGAGATCGCCGCGGCGTCGTACGTCGTCCCGGCGGCGAGTTTCCCGATCAAGTTCGAGTCCGCCGAGGCGATCTTCGCCACCAGCAACGCCACGGTCCAGACCACGACGCAGTGGTCGATCATCCTGTACGACGGCCCGCCGAACACGGGCAACATCGTGTACCAGGAGAGTTCGATGGAGGGGATCCTGCCGCCGATCATCCTCGGGCCGGGGACGGCGGCCGTGAACGTGCAGGTGGTGATCGACCCGAGCGATCCGGAGCAGGTCTTCTTCTTCAACGCCGCCGGGACGAACACGATCTCCGTCGGGTACCGGATCGACGACCACCACAACCAGACGGGCAACCCCTGCAGTACCTCTCCGCCGTCGGGGAGCAACGCCTTCCCGACGACGGACATCGGGCTGTCCCAGGCGGCGGGGAACTGGCTCTTCGGGCTCAACTGCGGCGTCTTCGGCTGCCCGCCGAACGGGGGATGGTCCACGTTCCAGAACCTGAACTTCCTCTGCCGCCCCAGCGGGGACTGGATCATGCGGATGACCTGGTCGCCGGTGAACTGCTCGCCGGCGATGGGCGCGTGCTGCCTCCCCAACGGCACGTGCGACCTCCGCACGCAGGGGGACTGCACGCTCGCGGGGGGCGTGTACCAGGGGGACAACACGAACTGCGGCTCGGTGAACTGCCCGCAGCCGACGGGGGCGTGCTGCTTCGGGACCAGCTGCCTGAACCTGACCGAGGCGGACTGCACCCAGGCGCAGGGGACGTGGCTCGGGGTGGGGAGCACGTGCGCCCAGGGGAACGCCTGCCCGATCGGGGCGTGCTGCATGCCGGACGGCTCGTGCGAGATCCTCAACGCCGCGGCGTGCTCCGCGGCGGGGGGCATCTTCCGGGGCGTCGGGTCGGACTGCGGGACGGCCAACTGCCCGCAGCCGTCGGGGGCGTGCTGCCTCAGCACCGGCGGGTGCATCGTGCTGACGGAAGCCGAGTGCGCCATCATCCCCGGCAGCGCGTGGGGCGGGGCTGGGACGACCTGCGCTGACGGGTGCCGGTGCGAGGCGGACTGGGATCAGAACACCCAGGTGAACTCCAACGACATCTCGGCCTTCCTGAGCGACTGGCTCACCAGCGTGCAGCAAGGGACGCTGCAGGCGGACTTTGACGGCAGCGGGACCGTGAACTCCAACGACATCTCGGCCTTCCTGTCGGCGTGGCTGACGGCCGTGACGGAGGGGTGCTAAGGAAACGCCAGCCCGAAGCGGGACGCCTTGACCAGGCCACCAAAACCGGGGAAAGACGAGCCCCGCGATCCACCCCCCGGTTCCGGGAGGCCGCTCTCAAGGAAGACTCTCTTCGAGGCCGATAACTCGCGGCCGGATGCGTCCGAGAGCCGATTTCTGGAGGGGAAACCGGCCCGACGCATCCGGCCGCGGTGCGTACATCCACCGATCATCCACAAGCGGATGGTCTTCCGCCTTGACGTTTTTCCGATCTGTGAGAGACTAGGCGCAACGCACGTGGGGCCAATCTTGAGCCGTTCTGTCCCCCGGTCGGTCGGCCGGATAGATGCATTGCGGCGGCCATTCCGAGAGCCGCCCCCAAGAGAAGAAGCAGAAGGAGCGTCGATGAAACGTTGCACTCGATCCGTGCTGGCGCTGGCCGGCCTGTGCCTCATGTCCGTGACCCCCATGACCGCGCTCGCGGACGGCCCCGACGTGATCGTGGGCGACCTGCCGAACATGCAGTACTTCGCGACCCAGAACGGCAAGGCGGCGTACTCGATCGCGACGACCTCGTGCAACATCGGCAACGCGCAGCTCTTCTGGATCCAGTCCAACAACAACCACCCGGTCATCGCGCAGAACCTGTACCAGATCCGCAACGGCCGCTTCCGGCAGATCGGGCAGTCGTGGCTGAAGCACGGCTTCTGCGCCCTGCAGGAAGGCGTCTGCGGGGCGTGCCAGCCGGCGGGGTCCGGGTGTGTGCAGCGCCTCGGCGTGGGGTGCTCGGACCCGTACTCCTCGAGCCTCAACGGCACGCAGAGCAACCTGGGCCCGCGCTCCCAGGTCAACCCCTGGACGGGGGAGTTCCCCTACCCGTTCACCGCCCCCGCGGCGACCACTCCGCTGCACCGCCGCCTGGTGGTGGACCTGGCGGACCTGCCGCCGCAGACGCCGTCGGCGGGGACGGTGTACCTGATGGAGGGGCAGTACGTCACGCGTGACGATGCGCTCGCCGGGAACCAGAACAACAACGCCTCGTACCGGCGGATCGCCTTCAACAACCCGACGAGCTTCGGCACCGTCGGCCAGACGCAGCGGCAGAAGCCGGCGATCCTGGGGTGGAAGGACTTCGACCCGAACGTCGTGATCGCCGTCGTGGACGTCCCCGGCGAGGGGCGCTTCTACGTCGGCGGCAACGCGGTGGACAACGGGGACGGGACGTACACCTACAACTACGCGGTGTACAACATGAACTCGCACATCGCGGCCCGGTCGTTCTCGGTGCCGATGCCGTGCGGGGTGACGGCGACGGACATCAACTTCAGCCACGCCCCGAGCCACTCCGGCGAGCCGTACAGCAACGATCCCTGGACGGCGACGGTCCGCAGCGCGGACGCGCTGGTCTGGGAGACCGAGACCATGGAGCAGAACCCCAACGCCAACGCCATCCGTTGGGGGACGGCGTACACCTTCTGGTTCACCACCACCGCCGCGCCGGCTGCGGGGGATGTGCAGATCGGGCTGTTCCGCCAGCCGGGCGGGACGCTGGTGGCGACGGGGATGCCGGTCCCCGGCGCCAACTGCCGCGCCGACTGGGACGGCAACGGCGGGGTCAACTCCAATGACATCAGCGCCTTCCTCGCCGACTGGCTCACCAGCGTGCAGGAGGGGACGCTCGAGGCCGACCAGAACTGCGACGGCTCGGTCAACTCCAACGACATCAGCTCGTACCTGAGCAGCTGGCTCAACGCCGTCAGCGGCGCCGGGTGCTGATCGACGGCCCCGCCCCCGCGCCGGACCGGCGACGACGGAGAACACGAGGCCCGCGCCCCAGGCGCGGGCCTTTTTCATGCGCCCGGGCCCGGCGCGGGCGACCGGAGTGGCAAACCGGGGCGGAGGTGGACACAATCCGCTTGATGGGCGAACTGTACGAACTTGAGCCCGTCCCTGTCGCCCCCCGGCTGCCCGGGACGGTGGTGCTGCGCAAGACGGTGGACGAGGTGGTGGACGCCCTCGCGGCGGACCTGCTGCTCCACGCCCACAGCTGCGTCCGGACGTTCGGCGACTTCCACCTGGCCCTGTCGGGGGGGAGCACGCCCGTGCCGCTCTACCTGCGGCTGATGTACGACCCGAACTACCGCGAACTCCCCTGGGCGCGAACGCACCTGTGGCTGGTGGACGAGCGGCGGGTCCCCTTCGACGACGACCGGTCGAACTTCAGGCTCGTCAGCGAGATCATCTGCGACCACTCCGGCATCCCGCGCGAGCAGGTCCACCCCGTGTTCGCGATGGCCGACGACGCGGACGTGCAGTACGAGCGGGCGATCCAGGAGACGCTCGCCTGGCGGGAGAAGGGCCAGGACCGGCTTGACTACGTGCTGCTGGGGATGGGGGCGGACGCGCACACCGCGTCGCTCTTCCCCCGCACGCCTGCGCTGCGGGAGCAGACGGCGCTGGTGAAGATCAACCCGGGGCCGCCGGGGCCGGGACCGGATCGGGTGACCATGACCCTGCGCCTGATCAACTCCGCGCGGTTCGTGTCGATCATGGTCACCGGGAAGGAGAAGCGGGAGACGATCGCCAGGGTCGCCGCGGCGGCCGCGCGGGCGGGGTCCCCCGCGCCGGCGGACGTGGTGGACGAGTTCCCGGTGCTCGGCGTGCACCCGGTCGGCGGGGAGGAGCGGTGGTACATCGACTACGCGGCGTGCCCCGGGGCGCCCGAGCCCGAGGAGGCCGAGCCGCAGCCGAAGCCGCGGCCCCAGCCCCGGGCGGAGGCGTAGCGGGTGCGGGGCTACGCTCCGAGCGTGGCGATGCTGTCGATCGAACCCAACCCGCGCATCACGTTCAAGGTGCGGTTCCGCGATGAGGACCTGCTGGTCGTGGAGAAGCGCTCCGGCCTGACGACGCAGCCGGGCAAGGGGCACACGGACGACACGCTGCTCAACGGGCTCTTCGCCGAGTACGGGGCCGCGCTGCAGAACCTGGGCAAGGCGAGGGACTTCGGGCTGCTGCACCGGCTGGACAAGGACACCAGCGGGCTGCTGGTGGTGGGGCTGACGGCGCGGGCGTACGACGGCCTGCGCGAGGCGTTCGAGCGGCGCGAGGTGAAGAAGTTCTACTGGGCCGTCTGCGCCAAGGCGCCGTCGAAGGAGATGGGCGTGGTGGACCTCCCGCTGGTGGAGACCACGGCGACCAAGGGGGGACAGAAACTGGCGCGGATCTCCAAGGCCGCGGGCAAGCCGGCGGCCACGGCGTACCGGGTGCTCCAGGCGTCGGCGAACGCCGCGCTCCTGGAGGCCCGGCCGCTGACGGGGCGGCTCCACCAGGTGCGCGTGCACCTGGAGGCGATCGGGTGCCCGATCCTGGGGGACACGTTCTACGCCAATCGGACGGTCGCCGCGGCGGCGCCGAGGCTGGCGCTGCACGCCCACCGGCTGATCTTCAAGCACCCCGTGACGGGGGAGAAGGTGGACGTGACCTCGCCCTGGCCGTCGGACCTGCGGCGGACGCTCAAACGCTTCGGCCTGGAGCGGCCGGATCTGCCGAGCGGCGGTGGTCAGGACGAGGAGTAACGCGTCGGACGTTTCCAGAGGCGCGGCAAAGAAAGCGGAACGCGGGGAGGGAGAGGAAGAGAAAGGCGGGAACGCGGAGGTCGCAGAGGGCGCAGCGGAACGCGGAGAGAAGAAGGAGAGGGGGTTCAGGAGGGGGCGGATCAACGGCGTCTGGATGAGAGGGAAGGCGCCGGATCACCCAGGCACAGAGGACGAGCATCACCGCCGCCCGCCGGCCTTGCGCTCGCTCGTTCAAGCCAACCGGTCTTCCTCTGCGTCCCTCGGCCGCCTCTGCGACCTCTGCGTTCCTGTGTTCTTCTTTCCCCCGCGTTCCGCCTTTAAACATTCGTGCGCACGGGAACGGAAGCCCCGGGCTCGCGCCCGGGGCTCCCTTTGTGGAATGGGCGCGTGGTGGAATGGGCGAGTCAGACTTGCTCGGTGAGTTTGCCGATGACGAAATCGGCGATGGGGAAGGCGCGATCCGTGAGACGCCAGTGGTCGGCGTCGTCGCGAAGAAGGCCCTCGTCGCGGAGTCGCCGGGCCAGGCGGGAGAGACGCTCGACGAGGGAGCCGCCCCCGGCCGCGGCGGCGTGGGCGAGGATCGAATCGGCGTTCACCCCCTCGACCGTGCGCAGCCCCATCATCAGCCGCTCGCGCAGGGCCCGCGCGGGGTCCGGCTCCTCGATCTCCACGACCGGGGCGCAGCCGGGAGGGGATTCGAGGTAGTCACCCAGGCGGGGGACGTTCTTCCAGCGCACCCCGCCGCGGGAGGGATCGACGGACACAAGCGCGTGGCCGGAAGCGCTTGGGCCCGCGGCGAGCCAGCCTTCCTGACGCCAGTAGGCCAGGTTGTGGCGGGAGCGGTCGTCCGGCGTCCTGGCGAAGTTGCTCACTTCGTAACGCTCGAAGCCGGCGGCGCGGAGGGTCTCCACCGTCGCCAGGAGCATGTCCGCCTCGAGGTCCTCGTCGATGGGGTGGATCTTCCCCGCCTTCATGCGGGCGGTGAGCGCGGTGGCTGGCTCGTAGGTGAGCGCGTAGCACGAGAGGTGCGTGACGCCCAGCGCGACGGCTCGGTTGAGGTCGGCGAGCCAGTCGTCGAGCGTCTGGCCGGGGATGCCGAAGATGAGGTCGATCGACTGGCGGGGGATGCCGGCGTCGCGGGCCATGGCGACGGCGCGCTCGACGTTGTCGGGGTCGTGCCAGCGCTCGAGGGTCCTGAGGTGGGCGGGGTTGAAGGACTGGGCGCCGATGCTGATCCGGTTCACCCCGGCCGCGGCGAGAAGGGCCATGAGTTCAGGCGTGGCGGTCTCGGGGTTGCACTCCACGGTCCACTCGGTCGGCTCGCCGGCCTCGTCCCGCCCGGCGCGGATCGCGGAAAGGTCGAAGCAGCGGTCGATGGCGGCGAGGAGCCGCTCCCAGAGCGCCGGGCGCAGGAGGGTCGGGGTTCCGCCGCCGACGAAGATCGTCCGCAGCCCGCCCCCGCCCCCCCCACGTCCCTTCTTTCCCCCGCTCTCCGACCTGCCGTCCGCGGCGTACGGCGCCAGGGCGGCGAGTTCGCCGATGAGGCGGTCGGTGAAGGCCTCCTGCCGATCCTGGGTGTCCACGACCGAGTAGAAATCGCAGTAGTGGCACTTGTGGAAGCAGAAGGGAACATGCACGTACAACGACCGGACCGGCGGGGCGTCCGGGGGGAGCAGGCCCAGGGCCGCGGCGGCGGTGAGGGGGCTGGGCGGGGCGCCCGATCCACCCCGGGGCGGAAAAGGGGTTTGCCCCTCGGTGGTAATGACGGTAACGTGCGTCATCCGTGGTGCCTGCGGCTGGACCGGTCGATCGGTTGGTTGGTTGGCGTGGGTCGGGGGGATGGGGGAAGGAACGTTGGAGGCGAGGGGCCGGCGTCGTCACCGGCCCCGTCGCCGGGCGCGTGGCGGGCCTCGGTCGGGCCCGCGGCTCGCGCCCGGTGAAGCGGGCTCGTGCGAAGGAAGGATAGGAGCGTCGTGAACGTATCCCTGGTGATGGTGCAGGCCGATGGGTCCTCGAAGGAGCTGCCCATCAAGCAGTTGCCGACGACGATCGGACGGGAGGAGGGCGTCAAGTTCCGCATCCCGCGGGCGAACGTCTCGCGGAGGCACTGCGAACTGGCGATCAACGACGAGGATGAACTGGTCGTCCGCGACCTGAAGAGCAGCAACGGGACCTACGTCAACGGCGAGCGGGTGCGGGAGCGCGAACTCGTGCCGGGGGACCTGCTGACGATCGGGGACGTGGTGTTCGTGGTGCGGATCGACGGGCACCCGAAGGAGATCGACGCGGCGGACTCGTACGCCGCGGGGAGCGTGATGCTCGGCTCGACGCCGGTCGCCGGGGTGACCCCGCGCGGCCCGAAGACCGAGGTCATCGAGGGCGTGCCGACCTGGGGCGGCGGGAAGGACGAGGGCAAGGGGGGTGACCGGCCCGCTCCCGCCCCGGCCGGCGGCGGGAGCGCCTCGAAGCAGGCCGGCAAGGCCGGCGGCGCTGACGACGACGATGACGACGACGACTTCAGCGACCTGCTCGACGGGATCGACTTCGGCGACGAGGACGACGAGCCGCCGGCGAAGAAGTAAGCGCGGCCGCGGGGGTGGGGCGCGGGCTCATGCGGATCTCGCGCCGTCGCGCGTGCGCGCCTCGTAGCGAAGTTCCGCGAATCCGTCGCTGATCCGGCGCGCCGAAACGAGGCGGAGCGGCGGGGTCGTGATCCGCCGCGGCGGCCATCTCGGCGTGCACGGGCCGCACGTCGCCGCCACGAAGCGCAGGTCGGCTCCCGGGATCGGCGGGAGCGTCCGGTGGGAGAAGATCCGGGCCGGCTGGGTAGAGGGCCACGGCGAGCCCGTCTCCGCGACGACCTGGTCCGCGTGCCGCCGCACCCACTCGTACGTCGTCGCGCCCATCGCCAGGGCGCCGACGCCGGCGATGAACTCGGGGTAACTTGTGTCGTCCACGTGCCCCAGCGCGAAGAGCCAATCCAGCGAGTCGTCCTCGGTGGCGATGAAGCCGTCGAGGCTGGTCGCCGCGTGGTACTGGGTCTTCATGCGGGCTCGTCCTCCTGCGCAGCGGCGGCCCCCCCGCGCGAGCGGGGCCGGGCAGAGCGTAGCGGGCCGCGGCGGCGCGGCGGGTGACGGCGTCACGGGGCTGAGCGAGAGGCGGCGACGTGGCACCGGCGCCGCGCCCGGCACCTATCCTTCCCTCCGCACGCCCTCCGCACGCTGACGACGAACACGACCATTGGAGACCTTTGCTCATGCCGTGGCTCATCCTCATCATCGCCGGCCTGTTCGAGGTCGGCTGGGCCGTCGGGCTCAAGTACACGCACGGGTTCACGCGGCTGTGGCCGACGGTGTGGACGGCGGTGTCGATGGCGATCAGCCTGGGGCTGCTGGGGATCGCGATGAAGTCGATCCCGCTGGGGACGGCGTACGCGGTGTGGACGGGCGTGGGGAGCGTCGGGGCGGTGATCGTGGGGATCGTGCTCTTCGGGGAGCCGGCGACGGCGATGCGTCTGGCGTGCGTCGGTCTGATCGTGGCGGGCATCGTGGGGCTGCGGCTGGTGTCGTGAGATTCGCCGCGATAATGGTTGAGGAAGACGAAGACCGGCCACAGAGTCACAGAGACGCAGAGGTCACAGAGGGGAGGCGGATTGGCATGGCCTTGGGCCCTCGCGCGCGTACGGGCGAGGGGGCGTCAGCGCCTCTTCGCGCTCGGGTTGCTCTGCTGCCATTCCCCTCTCCCTGATCCCTGTCTTCCTCCGTGACCTCTGTGGACCTCTGTGTTCCAGCCTTCCTTCTCCCACGCTCCCCTCGTCCTCTCACTCCTCCTCTGCGTCCCTGTGCTTCCTCTGCGGACTCCGCGTTCCCGCCCTTCTTCGCGCTCTTCGCGGCCTTCGCGTTGAACGGTCTTTGTCTTTCTCCGCTCTCTCCGTGAACTCCGTGGCGAGGTGCGAGGCGAGAGAGGGGCGCATGGGAACATCCCACCCGAGCGTGCGCTCGGGGCTCCCTTGGGCTTGGACAGAAGGATGTGTGATCGCGCGGCGCTAGCGCACGATCAGGACGCCGTGCGGCCCCTTGCCGACGCCGACGCGGAAGTCGGTGGGCTCGAGCGCGGGCCCGCCCTCGCGGTGGCGGCTGAGGCGGAAGAACGCCAGTTCACCCTCCGGGACGCTCGGGTCGAACGAGCGGAACTGGGTGACGACGACGAAGTTGCCCGCGGCGTCGAAGGCGAGGCCCTCGGGCATGCCGTCGAGGTCGTACTCCCCGACGGGGGTGAGCGAGCCGGAGTCCGGGTCGAGGGTGAGGAGCGTGAGGGAGCCGCCGCGGGTCAGACGCGGGTCGGCGTCGTCGAGGTACGACCGGCGGAGGTTGGCGGTGACGACGTACCGGCCGTCGGGGCTGATGGCCAGGCCCTCGGGCGAGACGCCGACGACGGCGGTGGAGACGACCTGGTGCACCGGGGGACGGGTGATGACGTCCGCCTGGCGCGGGAGCGGGGCGACGCGGACGACGCTGAGTTCGCCCTCCGGCGCGCCGACGCGGAAGCCCTCGACGTCGCGCCCCCACTGGAGGTCGGTGGTGATGAAGTAGCGGCCGTCCGGGGTGAAGCGGCCGGAGTAGGGGTACTTGCCGACGGTCACCGGCTGGCCCCAGGGGCGCAGGCCCATCGAGCCGTCGTTGGCGTCGCGGGTGAACTCAAGGAAGACGACGCGGTCCTGGTCCGGGATGGTGATCGCCAGAAGGCGGCCGTCGGGGCTCCAGGCGATGCAGGAGGGGACGGCGGAGGAGTCGTCCACGCCGATGAGGGGCCAGGCGAGAGGATCGCCCAGGCCGCCGCTCTCGCCCGGGCCCGCGGGAGTGAAGGGGACGATGACGATCTGCTCGTGGGGAACGGCGGTGACCACCGCGACGATGTCGCCATCGGGATGGACGTCCACCGCCATGGGGTTGGCGCCGACGACGGTGGCGCCGACGACCCTGGGCTGGATCGGCTCGGTCATGTCGATGGCGAAGAGGTACTGCCCGGAGGGGAGGTCGGCGATGGTGACGGCGCCCTCGGGGGCCGGGCCGCGGGACTCGATGACGAAGGCGGTGTTGCCGTCGCGGCTGACGGCCAGGGCGTTGGGCGGCCCGATAACGGAGTTGGAGACCTCGATCTGCGCCCAGGGGGTGGTGGGCTCGCGGATGGGGAGTTCCAGAACGGTGAGCGTGTCGCGGGCGGCGGGGTCGCGCTCGCCGAGGCGGCCGGTGTGGAGGGCGGGGGCGGTGAGGTCGGCGTCGGAGATGGTGACGATGTAGCGACCGGAGACGTCGCCGGGGCGGGCGGGCGCGATCGACGCCGCGCCGCCGCCGGACTGGCAGCCGCCGGCGATGAGAGCGAAGACAAGGGGAGAAAGGGCGATCGCGGTGTGGGCGGGGCGACGCATGACGTGGGTCTCCAGCGTGTTGCAGGGGACTTGGGGTGACAAGCCTATCAGAACGGCATCGCCGGGGCGATTCGGAGTCCAGCCGGGTGGGGTTCCGCGGCCTGCTTCGCCCCCGCCGCTCCCTGCTCCCTTACTCCGCCGCGCCCGCGAGGAGGGCATCGACGGAGAGCGTCGCGCCGGGGATGTCCGCGGGCTCGTGGACGTGGGGGAGAGCGCGGAGGGCGCGGGTGAGGCGGGCGAGGTCCGCGGGGAGGGGGGCGGTGAAGGACATCGGCTCGTCGGTGATGGGGTGACGGAAGGAGAGCGTCGCGGCGTGCAGGGCCTGACGGGCCAGGCCGCCCAGGTCCGGGGGGGCGGGGCGACCGCCGTACATGTCGTCGCCGACGAGGGGGTAGCCGAGGTGCGAGAAGTGGACGCGGATCTGGTGCGTGCGGCCGGTCTTGAGTTCAACCTCGATGAGGGAGTAGTCGTCGGAGTCGGCGCGGGGCGGGGGAGGCGAGGGGGGCGCGGGGACCGATGGGGGCGGCGCCCATCCGGGGGCTGGAGTGGGAGGGGAGGTGGAGGGGTGGGGAGAAGAAGGGGGCACGGGCTGGAAGCCCGGGCCACTGGCGCTGTACCGGCCGAGGACGCGGTAGATGGTGACGGCGGGCTTGCCGAGGTGGTCGTGGCGGACGACGTACTTCTCGCGGTACCCCTTCTCGCGCGAGGGGTGCGGGCCCAGGGGAAGATCGATGACGTCGATCAGCGGCTCGACGCGGCCGTGGACGATGGCGACGTAGCGCTTGTCCACGGTGCGTCGCTCGAACTGGAGGGCGAGTTTCCAGTGGGCCTCGTCGTCCTTGGCGAAGACGATGACGCCGGAGGTGTTGCGGTCGAGGCGGTGGACGACGCCGGGGCGTGCGAACTCCTTGCCGACCGTTGAGAGCCCCCCCCCGCTGCCGGAGCGGTGCTGGAAGTGGTAGGCCAGGGCGTTGATGAGCGTCCCGGCGAGGTGCGAACGGGCCGGGTGGACGATGATGTCGGGGCGCTTGTTGAGGACGATGATGTGCGCATCCTCGTACAGGACGTCAAGGGGGATGTCCTGCGGGGGAACATCCGTCGCCGGCGGGGGAGGGATGAAGACCTGGATCGTGTCGCCCAGGCGCAGGACGGTCGAGGGCTTCGGCTTGCGGCCGTTGACGGTGACCTCGCCGGCGTCGATGAGCCGCTGCAGTTGCGTGCGGCTCATGAAGGGGATGCGGTCGGTGAGGTACTTGTCGAGGCGCTTCTGAAGGTCGCGCTGCAGGGTGAAGACGACGCGGTTCGGGGCGTCGTCGTCGGCCGGCTGAAGGAGTTCGGGCGCGTCGGGGTCGTCAGGGTCTTCGGGCGGCGTCGCGCGATGGACGGCGCGGCGCAGCGCCTCACGGTCCACCTTGCCGCCGGGGCGGACAAGGTCGGACGTCGGGGGCTTGGGCCTACGCGGGTCGTCGCCGGCGCGGGCCACGGGTCAGCCGCCGGGAGTCGGCTCGGGATTGCTGGGCGTGGGGGAGCCGGGAGCGAGGGGGATGCCGTCGTCCAGTTCGCCGGGCTGGCGCGGCATGACGGGCTGGTCGGGGACCTCGCCGGGATCGCCCACGCCGGGGTTGACCGGGCCGGGGGGGAACTCGACGCGCTCCAACTGGATGGGCGTGCCGTCGCTGCCGGTGACGATCGGGGCGCCGAAGCCGGGATCGGCGACGGCGGGGGGCGGGGCCGCGAGCTGCGAGAGGGAGTAGAGGACGGGAGCGCTCGCGACGGCGGCGAGGGACTCCTTGCGCTCCTTGGCGATCCGCTCGAGACGGGTGAGACCGGCGGCGGCGGCGCGGTCGGCGATGCGGGTGTACCACGTCGCCGCGGCGTCAACGTCGCCGCGCATCTCGGCGACGGACGCGAGCCCGAACATGGCGTTGATGGCGGTGATGTTGACGCCGACCCCCTGAGCGGCGGAGTCGTCGATCACGCGCTGGTAGAGACGAGCGGCCTGCTCGAGTTGATCCTTGCGCTGCTCGTCGGTGAGAAGGTCGTCCTCGTTCCTGGGGGAGCCGTCGGGGTTGAGGTCCGCGGCGGTGACGCCGACGGCCAGCCCGGTCCGGGCGGCGGCGAGGTGGATGTCGGCGGCGTTGAGGCGGGCGATGGTGGCGACGGCGCGCTGGCCTTCGTGCGCCTGGGCGACGGCGACGAGGCCGTCGGGGGAGCCGGCGCGGAGGGCCTGGTCGAGTTCGGAGAAGGCCGCGTCCAGGGCGCGGGCCTGGACGCCGCGGTAGTAGTTCAAACCGACGTAGCAGGCGCCCACGATCAGGAGGATGAGCAGCGCGGGCGTGGAGTACTTCTTAAGAAGTTCGACAAACTCTTCGTTGATCCGGGACTCCTCCCGCCCCGCCCCTTCGCGGATCTGGCCGGGGTTCACGGAGCCGGGGAGGTTGTTGCGGTCGTCTGCCATGGGGATCGCTCGGGGGAGCCTTCGGAAGAAGAAACGGCCGCGGCGCAGGGGCTCGGCCGGGTGGGAAGGGTAGGCAGGAGGATGGGTATCCGGGGGTGCTGTCAGGCGGGGCCGGTTTCTACCAGAAACGCCACGGGCCGGGATCGGCGAGGACGGCGGGAGGGACGAGGCGGTCCCGGATGGCGGCGACGAGGTCCGGGATGCCGCGGCCGGTGTGGGCGGAGACGGGGAGGGGGGCGTCGGGAGGGGTTTCGGGGAGGTCGGCGCGGAGCGTGACCCGGAGGGACGGGATGTGGGGGTAGGGGTGATCGGGGGCGGGGGTGCGGCCGTCGGCGCAGAGGAGGATGAGGTCGGCGCCGGCCGCGGCGGCGAGGGCGAGGGCCTGGGCCTCGGCCTGGGTGGGGTCGGCGGGAGAGGAGGAGGGGTCGAGGCCGGGGGCGTCGATGTAGCGGACCACAAGGCCGGCGAGGTTGAGCAGGACGCCGACGTGGTCGCGGGTGGTGCCGGGGAGGTCGGCGACGAGGGCGACCTCGCGCCCGGCGAGGGCGTTGAGAAGCGAGGACTTGCCGATGTTGGGCCGGCCGAGGACGACGACCAGGGGCGGGGTGATGAGGCGGTTCAGGATGGCGCTGCGCGCCGCGACGGCGGGGTCGGACCCGGCGCCGGGAGGGGCGGACGCCCAGCGGCGGGGCTGGTCGAGGAGGAGGTCGATGGCGAGCGGGCTGGCGGCGCGTGGGAGGGCCTGGAGGACGCGCTGCGCGATCTCGCTCGCGGCCTCGGGGTAGCGGGGCGGGTCCGGATCGTCCGGGGGGACATGCAGGACGCCGGCGGACTCGAGAGCGGCGGCGAGTCGGCGGAGGACGGCGGGGCCGGCGTGGGGCATGAGGTAGGCGAGGTCGGGCGCGGGGCGGGCGACGATGCCGCGGTCGATCCCGGCAAGGGAGCGCAGAGGGAGGGCGCCGACCTCGACCGGGCCGATGCCGAGGCGGGCCAGGGCGGCGTCAACGTCGCCGCGGAGTTCGAGGATGGCGATGGCGGCCGAGCCGGTGGGCGGCGGGGTGAGGAGGCGGTAGGTGGCGCGGGGCTCGGGCACGGAGTTGTGTGGGTCTGCCGGTCGAGGTCTCACTCGTCGTCGTCGGCCTGGAGGGCGATGTTGCAGGCGGCGAGCATGCCGATGAGGGTGAGGTCGGGGACGATGTGCTCGACGAGGGGGTCCTGGTCGAAGAGCAGGGGCGCGTCGCCGCCGGTGGCGACGACGCGGGGGTAGGCCTCGTAGAACTCGGCGTAGCGGTCGATGAGGTCGTGGGCCATGCCGCGGACGGCGGCGACGACGCCGAGGGTCATGGCGCTGGCGGTGGTCTTGCCCCAGGGCTGGTCGGCGGGGTTGGTCCGCCCCGGGATCAGGTCGGGGGAGAGGTCGAGCCGGGGGAGGGCGGAGGTGTGCTCGTGCATCGCGGCGAGCATGGCGCGGAGGCCCGGGGCGATGGCGCCGCCCTGGAAGACGCCGTGGCCGTCCACGAAGTCAACGGTGACGGCGGTGCCGGCGTCGATGACGATGCAGGCCTGGGTGCTGCGGCTGAAGGCGCCCAGGGCGTTGAGGAGGCGGTCCTGCCCGACGGTGACGGGCGGGGGAAGGGTGTGCTCGACGGGGATGGGGATGTCGCGCCCCATGCGGAGAACGGGGGAGCGAAGGTCCGCCGGCCCGGTGTAATCGAGCAGGGCGGCCTCGAGGCGATCGGCGACCGGGTTGTTGACGGAGGCGATGACGGGCCGGAGGTCCTCCACGCCGGCGGCGAGGTCGCCCAGGCGATCGGGGAGGGTGTCGAGTTCGTCATTGCGGAGGTAGATGGAGGGCTGGAGTTCCCCCCCCCTGCTCGCCGCACCCGGCCCCTCCTCGTCCCCCCTGGTCCCGCCGATGGCGACGGCGCAACGGGTGCGGCTGTTCCCGACCGAGATGAGCAGAAGGTTCGCGAGGGAGTGGGGCATGCGGCGAGTGTATGAAGAGGAATCGGGGGCGAGGGAGGATGGGCTGGGGAGACCCGGGGGAGGGGATGAGGGGGCGGGGCGCGTGGCGGTGGGTCGGGCCATAAAGTGAGCGTTTGGGGATCATGCGAACGGAAGGTTTGGATGGCACGTTGCCGCGTGGACAGTTCGATCGAGCGGGTGGTGATCGATGGATTCGCGTTCCCGCTCGGGGTTTACCCGGTGGAGCCGATGACCCCCCGGGCGGGGTACACCGTGTGGTTCGAGCCGGCGGATGGGGACGACGGCTCAGAGAACGACGAGGACCTGGAGGAGTGGCCGGACCGGTACGTCTTCGACATCGCGATCACGGCGACGCGGGTGGAGCCGCTCTGCCGGGCGCTGATGACGCTGCTGCCGGGGCGGCTGTACCCGATCCTGGATGTGCTGGGGCACGACGCGTACCGGGAGGTTGACCCGTACGTCAGTTACGACCTGATCGGCCAGGACCGGTTCATGGACGCCATCCGCCGGTTCCGGGGGTTCTTCTTTGAGGATGGACTCGTCGGCTTTGGGGCGATGAGCGAGGAGCCGTTCGTCTACATCTTCGTGGACGAGCACAAACTGGTGACGGTACGGGTGGAGACGTCGCTGAAGGAGCGGGTGGAGGAGATCCTGGCGACGTTCGACCTGGAGGAGGTGGAGGAGACGGCGGGGGCGGACGCGGCGACGCACGAGCACCGGGGGGTGCTGGAGGCGCCGCCGGATCGGCCCGACCTGCTGACCCAGGAGGAGATCGTCGAGGAACTGATCGACGAGTGGGGGCTGGTCCTCAACGTCCCGCCGGAAGGGAACGTGGACGAGGATGAGAATGAGCTGGGGATTACGGGGTGGCGGGTGATCGTGCGGTGGGACGCCGAGGGGAATGTGCCGGCGTCGCGCGGGCGGAGGCCGCCGGTGCGGCGGTACGCGGAGGTGATCCTGTCGGCGGGTTCGCTGCGGGCGGCCGAGGACCTGGCGTCCGGGGCTGTTCGGGGGCTGATTCCACCTGAAGAGGTGGATGACGGGATCGAGACGTTCGTGGTGATGGAGCGGGTGAGGCCCGAGGACCTCGCGGCGGTGCTCTCCGCGCCGGTGGGGGCGGAGGCGGGGGGGAGCGCTGGCGAGGGGCGCGGGAGCGGCGCGACTGCTTCGTCGGCCGAATCATTGATGGGCTTTGCGCCCCCGGAGCCGCCGCTTGAAGAAGAGAAGGTCTGGCGGGTGCGCTGGATGGACTAGGTGATGAGGGGGGCGGGCGGCAGGAGGCTGGACGGGGTCTGGGAGGATGGGGGGCACGCGGGGGTTGTGAGCGCCTAGGCCCAGCGGGGTGGGGGATTTGCGTTGACCAAGGCGGGTCGCTATCTTCGGCGTGGTCGCGGCAGGTTGCCGCGATGGACCGTCGACCTCGCGGGGATGCGCGGGCTTGCGCGCAGCGAAAGCGGCACGTAAGGCGGTCGGCGGACGGAACCGCGTGAATATTGCAGGGTTATCTTCTTCCGCGGCGAGCGGGCCGCACGGGCTTGCATTGTGACGGAGATCGGTGATGGCAACTGACGGAAACGGTCCTGTGGCGCGTCTGATGGCGGCGTTCGTACTCGTGGGCGCCGGCGCGGTGCTCTCGCCGTGGACGATGGCTCAGACGGCGGGGACGGCGGCCGGCCTGTCCGGGGCGAACATCGCGTCGACGCCGGGATCGTTGTCGGATGTGGTGCGGCGCGCGGAGGGGCTCGTGGCGGCGGGGCGGCTGATCGAGGCCCGCGACGTGCTGACGCGGGCGATGGACCGCGACGCGCTGTCGTCGCTGACGGGAGAGGAGGCGAAGCGGGCGTCGGAACTGCTGGGGACGATCGACGCGCGTCTGCGCACCGCCGACCCGGTGGAGATGACGCTGCAGCGTGCCGAGTACGGGATCACCACGGGGGACCTGCGCGAGGCGGAGGCGCTGGCGCAGCGGGTGCTCTCCCGCGACGGGGCGGATGATGCGGCGCGCGAGCGTGCGTCGGCGGTGATCGAGACCGTTCGGCGTCTGCGGGCCGAACTGGCGCCGGCGGCGCCCGCGGCGGTGGAGCAGGCGATCCGCGACTTCGAGGCCCGCCGGTTCGGGGCGGCCAAGGCGCAGCTGGCCGCGCTGGTCCGCTCCGGCGTGGAGATGGAGCCGCGGTACCAGCGGCTGGTGGAGCAGTACCAGCTCAAACTGGTGGACCTGGAGCGGCGGCTGGGCGAGCCGCTGACGGTGGAGGCGGGGGAGATGACGCTCGGGATGCTCCAGCCCGGCAGCGTGCGGAGGACGACGGGGGAGGCGGCGCAGCCGGAGCAGCCCGCGGCGGGTGAGCCCACGCCGCCGCCGGCCGGTCAGGAGGACCTGATCCAGACGGCGATGCGCGCCGAGGCGGAGCGGATCCTGACGGAGGCGGACGCGGCGTACGAGGCGCGGCGGTACAACGAGGCCGCGGAGAAGTACCGGCAGACGCTGGACAACAACGCGCGGTTCTTCGACCAGGCGACGCTGCAGCGGGCCCGGGAGCGGATGACCGAGGCGCAGATCCGGCTCCAGACGAACGTGGGCGGGGACCTGGCGCAGGACGAGGCGACGCGGATCGGGCTGGTGCGTCAGCGGACGGAGGTGCAGTTCGCCAACGAGATGAACGAGGCGCGGCGGGCGCTGGCGGCGGGGGACACCGCGCGGGCGCGCGAGATGTCGGCCCGGGCGCGGCTGACGGTCAACTCGGCGCGGTCGGCCTTCTCGGAGGCGGAGTACGAGAACTTCGAGCGGCAGATCAACGCGCTGAACCGGGACATCGAGGTGGCCGCGGAGCAGCGGGCCCGCGCGGAGGCGGAGCAGCGGCAGCGCGAACTGGCGGAACTGACCCGCCGCCAGGAGGAGGCGACGCGGCTGGACCGCGAGCGGAAGATCAACGAGGCCCTCGACCGCATCCGGGCGCTGCAGAAGGAACTCAAGTACGAGGAGGCGCTGCAGGTCGTGGACCAGGTCCTGTTCCTGGACCCGACGAACCCCTCGGGGCTGCTGCTGCGCGACGCGCTGTCGGACATCATCGTGTACCGGCGGTACTGGGAGACGCAGCGGCTGAAGCACCAGCGGTACTCGCTCCAGAGCCTCGACAACGAGGAGGCGATGGTGCCGCCGGCGGGGCTGATGGAGTACCCCAGCGACTGGCCGGCCAAGAGCTTCCAGCGCGGCGAGCAGAGCGCGTACACGGAGAGCCCGGAGAACCGGCGGGTTCTCGCGGAGCTGGACAACCGGCGGATCCCGATCGACTTCACGGACAACACGCTGGCGGACGTGCTCAGCTTCCTGGAGACGGTGACGCAGCTGGACATGGACGTGGACTGGCCGGCGCTCAACGACATCGGGATCCAGCGTGAGACGCTGGTGACGCTGAAGCTGACGAACGTGCCGGTTCGGGTGGCGCTGGAGCGGGTGCTGGAGAAGGTCAGCCGCGACCAGTTCTCCCGCGCCGGGTGGGCCGTGGACAACGGGGTGCTCGTGATCTCCTCGGACGAGCAGCTCCGCCGGCAGACGACGCTGGTGATCTACGGGATCCAGGACCTGCTGCTGGAGATCCCGAACTTCTATCAGGCGCCGCAGATCGACCTGCAGGGCGTGCTGCAGCAGAGCCAGGGCGGCGGCGGCGGGCAGAGCCCGTTCACGCAGATCGACCAGAACCAGGACCAGGAGGAGCAGCGGGAGCAGGAGCGCGAGGAGCGCATCCGGCAGATCATCGACATCATCCAGAACAACGTCGACTTCGAGGGGTGGCGCGACAACGGGGGCGACACGGGGACGGTGCAGGAGCTCAACGGGAGCCTGATCATCCGCAACACGCCGCGGAACCACGCGCAGATCAGCGCCCTGCTGAGCAAGCTCCGCGAGATCCGCTCGATGCAGATCAACGTGGAGACGAAGTTCCTGCTGGTGAACCAGGACTGGTTCGAGCAGATCGGCTTCGACCTGGACATCGTGCTCAACTCGAACAACAACCAGGTCCGCGCGGCCCGGGTCGTGGACCCGACGATCCAGCCGAGCGACTTCTTCGACTTCTCGGGCACGGGCGGGGCCGGCGGCCTCCGGGGCCTGCAGCGGACGGTGACGTCGCGCGGGGCCAACGCGCCGACGCTGGACGAGCCGGAGTTCATGACCCAGGGCGTGGTGCACCCGCGTTCGTGGTCGCCGATCGGGGTCGGGCAGAACTCGCTGGGGCTGGCGGCGGGGCTGGCCTCGGGGAGCGACTTCGCCTCGGGCATCCTGGCGTCCGCGCCGGCGCTGGGGATCGCGGGGCAGTTCCTGGATGACATCCAGGTGGACTTCCTGATCCAGGCGACGCAGGCCGACCGCCGGTCGGTGCAGCTGACGGCGCCGCGGATGACCTTCACCAACGGCCAGGTCGCGAACATCTTCGTGGTGACGCAGCAGGCGTTCATCTCGGACCTGGAGCCGGTGGTGGGCGACTCGGCGGTGGGCTTCGACCCGGACATCGCGGTCGCGTCCGAGGGCGTGACGATGAGCGTCGAGGGCGTGATCAGCGCCGACCGGCGGTACGTCACGATGACGATCGACGCGGGCGTGAGCCGGATCGACAGTTTCGGCCGCGAGCCGGTGACGGCGGTCGCCGGCGGTCAGCTGGTCAACTCGGCCGACACGCAGTCGTTCATCCAGCTGCCGCAGATCACGGTGACCCGCGTGCGGACGACTGTGACGGTGCCGGACGAGGGGACGATCCTGCTCGGCGGGCAGCGGCTGGTGACCGAACTGGAGGTCGAGACCGGCGTGCCGGTGCTCTCGAAGATCCCGATCATCAACCGGTTCTTCACCAACCGGATCGAGAGCAAGGAAGAGCAGACGCTGCTGATCCTCCTCAAGCCGACGGTGATCATCACCGCCGAGGAGGAGGAGCGGGCGTACCCCGGGCTGAACGACGCCCTGCGGACGGGGATCGGCCCCCGCTGAGCCGGGGCGGACCGGACGGGCGACATGAATCCGGGAGCCGGCGTGGGTCGCGGCCGAGGCCGCGGGCTCGCCGGCTCCCGGCGTTTTTGAAGCCCGGAGCGGGGATGGCGGGCGTGGTGGAGTGGCGGTCCACCGCGGCCGACGTATAGTGATACCGCTCGGTGCGCCGCCCCGGCCGGCGCGGCCGCGACGCGGGGCCCCGGGGTCGTGCGGGGCTCGACGATGGGGACGGGGCAGGAGGATCGACGGATGGCGGCGACTTCTTCGCGGTTGCGGGTGCGGCGGGACGGGGACGTCACGCAGGTCGAGTTCATCGACCGCAACATCCTCGACGAGGCGAACATCCAGCAGATCGGCGAGGAGATCAGCCGGCTGGTCGATGCGACGCCGACGCCGAAACTGCTGGTGAGTTTCGCCAACGTGGACCACCTCTCGTCCGCCGCCCTGGGGACGCTGATCACGATCAACAACAAGGTGAAGGACCGCAACGGGCAGCTGCGCCTGGCGAACATCGACCCGCAGATCTACGAGGTCTTCAAGATCACCAAACTCGACCGGATCTTCCAGATCCACGAGACCAGCGAGAAGGCGATGGCGAGCTTTCAGTGAATGACGGCGGCCCGGGGGCGGGAACGGGGGGGGCCGGCGGGGCGCGGGGTCCGATGAGCAGCGTGAAGCAGACCGGCGCCGAGTTTGAGACGATCCTCATCCGTGGCTACCGCCCCGAGATCGACCGCGCGCAGGAGCGCGTGCTGTCGGCGCTGGAGCGGCTGGGGTATCCGGACGCCTCGCGCTTCGCCGTCCGCCTGGCGATGGAGGAGGCGATCACCAACGCCTTCCACCACGGGCACAAGGGGCTCGGGCCGGAGGACCCGATCCGCCTGGACTTCTGCGCCGCCCCGGAGCGGGTCGAACTGATCGTCGAGGACCAGGGGCCCGGGTTCGACCCCGGCGCCGTCCCGGACCCGACGAAGGATGAGAACCTCGAAGTGCCCACCGGGCGCGGGCTGCTGCTGATGCGGGCCTACATGAGCGAGGTGGAGTTCAACGAGCGGGGGAACCGGGTCCGGATGGTGTACCGGCGGCCGGATCTGGCCAGGGGCGAGGGGCCGGCCGCCGCCGCCGCGGCCGAGAAGACGGGCGACAACTCGGGGTGCTGAGCCCCCCAACCCCCCACTCTTCTCCTGCCCCAAACTCAGCCAACCCCCCTCCCCCACTGCGGTCGGAGATCCCGGTGCGTCGCGCTCCGGAAGCGACCCGGAAGGACCTGTCCGCCTTGCGGCAGGGGGCCGAGCGCCCTAGAGTAGCCAGACTGGAATGATTCTAAGATTCAGGCTCTGTCCAGGTGATGGAGGTGCGGGAAGGATGGAGCCGCGGCGGGCCCGAGCGGGGCCCTGGAGAGCAGACCCATGGCGCTGAAGCTGCCCATTTATCTGGATCATGCGGCGACGACCCCCTGCGACCCCCGGGTGGTGGAGGCGATGCTGCCGTACTTCACCGAGAAGTTCGGCAACCCGGGGAGCCGCAGCCACCGCTTCGGCTGGGAGGCGGAGGAAGCGACGGACAAGGCGCGGGAGCAGGTCGCGAGGCTGATCGGCGCGGACCCGAAGGAGATCATCTTCACGTCGGGGGCGACGGAGAGCAACAACCTGGCGATCCGCGGGGCGGCGTACATGTACGAGCGGAACCCCGCGGGATCGGGCAAGAGCCGCGGGCACATCATCAGCGCGGTGCACGAGCACAAGGCGGTGCTCGACCCGTGCAAGCGTCTGGTGAAGGAGGGGTTCGAGGTGACGTTCCTCGAGCCCGGCCGCGACGGGATCATCACGGCGGAGATGGTCAAGGGGGCGCTGCGCGAGGACACGATCCTCGTGACCGTGATGTGGGCGAACAACGAGATCGGGACGATCAACGAGGTCCGCGAGATCGGCGCCGTGGTGCGGGAGCACCGGGCGGCGACCGGGGGCGACACGCTGTTCCACACGGACGCGACGCAGTGGGTGGGGAAGATGCCCACGGACGTCGAGAAGGACAACATCGACCTGCTCAGCATGTCGGGGCACAAGATCTACGGCCCCAAGGGGGTGGGCGCGCTGTACGTGCGGCGGCGCAAGCCGCGGGTGCGGCTGGTGAGCCTGCTGGACGGCGGCGGGCAGGAGCGCGGGTTCCGCTCGGGGACGCTGAACGTCCCCGGGATCGTCGGGCTGGGGGCCGCGGCGGAGATCTGCCTCAACGAGATGGAGCGGGACGGGGAGCGGCTGCTGAAACTGAGGCGGTACCTGGAGGAGCGGATCACGTCGGAACTGGACGTGGTGGCGATCAACGGGCACCCGGAGCGGCGGCTGCCGCACCTGACGAACATCTCCTTCGGGTTCGTGGAGGGGGAGAGCCTGATGATGGCGGTGAAGGAGGTGGCGTGCTCGAGCGGCTCGGCGTGCACGAGCGCGAGCCTGGAGCCGAGCTACGTGCTCAAGGCGCTGGGGGTCGGGGACGAACTGGCGCACTCGAGCCTGCGGCTGAGCATGGGGCGGTGGACGACGCAGGAGCAGGTGGAGTACGCCGCGGACCGGATCATCGCGAACGTGAAGAAGCTGCGGGAGCTGAGCCCGCTGTACGACATGTACAAGGAAGGGATCGACCTGAGCAAGGTGGAGTGGGCGCACCACTAGGCAGGGGAAATGGCCGGATGGCAAAGGGCCAGATGGCCGGGGAAGCGTGAAGGCCCGGTGCGGGCGGATGGAAGGACAGTTTGATTTGGCCATGTGGCCCTTCGCCATGTGGCCATTTGGAGCGCAGCGATGGCATACGGCCCGAAGATCATCGACCACTACGAGAACCCCCGGAACGTGGGGACGTTCGGGACCCAGGCGGAGGTCAAGCAACGCAAGGACATCGGCGTGGGCCTGGTCGGGGCGCCGGAGTGCGGCGACGTGATGCAGCTGCAGATCAAGGTGGACCACGCCACCGGGAGGATCGAGGACGCGAAGTTCAAGTGCTTCGGGTGCGGCTCGGCGATCGCGTCCAGTTCGCTGGCGACCGAGTGGCTCAAGGGCCGGACGCTGGAGGAGGGGCTGGCGATCCGGAACACGGAGATCGTGCAGGAGTTGAGCCTGCCGCCGGTCAAGATCCACTGCTCGGTGCTCGCCGAGGACGCCATCAAGGCGGCGATCGCCGACTACAAGCGGAAGAACGGCATCCCGGTCGAGGGGGAGGCGCAGACGGCCGCGACGCCCTGACCCCCCACTTCCCCATCCCCTGTTTCCTTCTATCCCCCCCACTTCTCCCGGAGCCTCCCTTACGACGGCTATTTCACCCCCGGAAGTCTATTTTTCTTGTGTCGGCTGAACGCGGCTCGGGCAGCCGGCGTACATTTTGGAGAAAGGCATCACGCGGAGCGGCGGCCCCGGAACCGGGGGTGGACCCAGGCTCCGAGGAGTTCACAACGATGGCGGCGAACGCGACTGTCAACGGCGCATCCACGGCCCAGACCGAGTCCGAGGCGCGGATCTTCCTCACGGAGACCGCGGCCCGCGAGGTCAAGGCGATCATCCAGCAGCAGGAACTCGACCCGGAGAAGATCCGGCTCCGCGTCGGGGTGAAGGGGGGCGGGTGCAGCGGGTTCAGCTACCTGCTGGACCTGACCGAGACGCAGAAGGAGACCGACGAGGTCTTCGAGCAGCACGGGATCAAGGTGATCTGCGACCCCAAGAGCCTGCTGTACCTCAGCGGGACGACGGTGGACTTCCGCGACGAGATCATGGGGCGGGGGTTCGTCTTCAACAACCCCAACGCCACGACCTCCTGCGGGTGCGGCTCGAGCTTCGCCGTCTGAGCCGCCCCGATCCCCAGCCCCCGCCTCGCGGCCTCAACCCGCGGGGGGCAAACGCCGAAGAGCAGAAAGGACCCGCCCGCTGGGTGGGTCCTTTTTCATGCCGCGCCCGGCGGCGCCCGCCGCCGCGGGCCTGCAAGGGGCGAGGTGCGCCCGGAGCGGGGCAGGGTCGGCGTATTTTGCCGGTTTTTGATTGCAGAAGCCGGGCCGGTCCTGTAACAATGCACTGTTGTGCAAGAGGATAAGGGGGCCGGTGGGGGCAAGCGGGGAGAGGGCGGGCGTGCGGGAGAGCGGGAGGTGGACGCCGCGAGCCGCGGCGGGGATGCGCGCCGTGCGGTTCGGCGGGGGCGGCGTCGCACTGGGGCATTCGCAGCCGCGGGACGACGCGGGCCAAGGAAACGCGAGCATGAGCGAGTCTTCGACGTCGATGGAGACCACCCAGGGCTTCTCACCGCCGACGGTCACGCAGTTCAGCGTCTTCCTGGAGAACCGCGTCGGGCGGCTGCACGACCTGGTGCGGGCGTTCGACCGATCCACCGCGGCGATCTGCGCGCTGTCGGTGCACGACGCGACGGACCACGCCGTGGTGCGGATGATCACCAACGACGCGGCGGAGGCGGAACTCCTGCTGACGCGCCACGGCATGGCGTTCACGAAGGTCGAGATGCTCGTGGTGGAACTGGGGCGGAACCACGGGCTGGAGCGGCTGTGCATGTACCTGCTGGGGGCGGAACTGAACATCCGCTTCGCGTACCCGCTGATGCTGCGTCCCAACGGCCTGCCGACGATCGCGCTGGCCGTGGACGACCTGACGCTGGCGGGGCAGATCCTGCGGCGGAAGGAGTTCCGGCTGTTCGGAGAAGCGGACCTGCCGCGGGGGACGGTGGGGTAAGCATCCCGTCCTCGCAGATCGAAGCCGGGGACTTCGGGGACAGGCGGCTGGCGTTCCGGCTGTTCGGACGCGTGAGGGTCGCGCCGGGCTGGAGGGCCGACTGGACGGAGACGCGCCGGCTGTACGCGACGAGAGACCCGAGCCATCTTGACGCGTTCACCTCCCTCCACCGGCAGGCGCTCCTGCCGGAGGGAGTTTGTGAGCGCCGGGGCATACATGACGACCCCGGTATGAACTGGGTCGTTGCGGACGCCTCGGCCGGGTACGGCCTGCCTGCGAAGCATGATTTTGTGGCCCTAGTGGGCCTTGCGCCGTCGCTGCTGGAGCACGGCTACGGGATGGAGGAGCGTCCCTTCTCCGATCCGGGACTGCTCGTCTTCAACCGGGAGATGGCCGAAGTCCAGTGGCAACCGGCGTAGCACCACTCCGTCGCGGCGGCGATGCTCGACGCATGGGTACGAGTGAACTGCGAGTCGGCCGCCGCGCCGCGTGAGGAAGCACAGGCCGCGGCGGGTCAGCGATGACATGCGCGGTGATATGACGCTTTGGATCCTTGCTCGCCGCTTCCCCGAACCGGCGCTCGGGGCTCCCTTGACGCTTGATCACCCAACACGGGCGCCTCACGGCGCTGACACGGGCTGGAAGCCCGCGCCACGGGTCAGTCCACCCCCTGCGCCGCCAGCCACCGCTCCGCGTCGAGGGCGGCCTGGCAGCCCATGCCGGCGGCGGTGATGGCCTGGCGGTAGTGGGGGTCGCAGACGTCGCCGGCGGCGAAGACGCCGGGGATGTTGGTGTGGCTCGTGCGGTCGCGGAGGAGGATGTAGCCGGACTCGTCGAACTCCAGGCCGGAGTCCTTGAGGAAGGCGGTGGCGGGGGTGTGGCCGATGGCGATGAAGAGGCCCTTGACGTCCATCGTGCTCACCTCGCCGGTGACGGTGTCCTTGAGCACGACGCCGGTGACGGACTGGTCGCCGAGGACGTCGATGACGACCTTGTTCCAGATGACCTTGGCGTTGGGGCGGGAGAGGAAGCGCTCCTGCATGATGCGGCTGGCGCGGAGCCTGTCGCGCCGGTGGATGACGTAGACGGTGGAGGCGAACTTGGTGAGGTAGGTGGCCTCCTCCATGGCGGTGTCGCCGCCGCCGACGACGGCCAGGGGCTGGTTGCGGAAGACGGGGAGCGCGCCGTCGCAGACGGCGCAGGCGCTGACGCCGCCGCCGATCCGCGCCAGGCGGAGTTCGTTCTCCAGGCCGAGCCAGTTGGCGGTGGCGCCGGTGGCGATGATGACCGTCAGGGCGCGGACCTCCTTCCCCTCGGAGGTGTAGAGGGTGAAGGGGCGCCTGGAGAAGTCGCAGCGGACGATGTCCTCGCCGACCACCTTCGTGCCGAAGCGCTCGGCCTGCTTCTGGAACTCGGCCATCATGACCGGGCCGGTGATGCCGTGAGGGAAGCCGGGGTAGTTCTCCACCTCGGTGGTGAGCATGAGCTGGCCGCCGGGGAGGACGGGGCCGGGGTTGGCCTTGGGGACGCCGATGTAGCAGACGGGCTCAAGAGCGGCGCGAGCGGCGTAGATCGCGGCGGTCCAGCCGGCGGGGCCGGAGCCGATGATCACGACCTTGTGGGCGTCGGGAGTGGGGGTCGATGAAGGCATGATCGATGGTATGGGCGGGAGGGATCGTGGTTCGGGGATGGAAAGCCAGGCTCGAAGCGGGGCGCGGGGCAACAGGGCGAACGCCCCGCGGCGTCCGCGCATTCCCGGCCGCGGGGCGGGGTGCAGGCGGGGTCAATCGAGCCGGCCCTGCTGCTGGAGGTGGGTCCGCAGGAGGGACATGACGGGGGGCCAGATGAGGTGGTCGCCCTGCGGGTACTCCTCCTGGCTCTGGGTGGCCTCCTTCGCCCAGCCGCGGGTCTCGTCCGGGCCGAGGGAATAGATGACGAACTGGTCGTCGCGGAGGGTGACGGCGAAGGCGCCGGTGTCCTCCTTGGCGCCGTTGAACAGGCTGGGGTAGACGCGGATCTGGTGGGGCGGGGCGGGCTCGCCGCGGGGGCCCTTGGGCTGGTCGCGGATGGGGACGAAGAAGGCGTAGTCGCCGCCGGAGGGGTGGTGCGGGTCCGGGTCCATGCGGGGGGCGAAGTTGGGGCGAACGGCGGTGATGGAGAGGGGGAAGGTGTTGTGCTGGAGGTGGTAGGCGTACATGGCGAGGGCCATGCGGGTCCCGCCGGCCTCGACGCGGAGGGACTGGCGGAGGGTGAAGAACTTGGGGTAGACGGCGTAGCTCATGGCGATGGGGGCGAGGCCGGGGTTGCCCCGGATGCTGCGCTCGTACTCGGTGGTCAGCGCGCGGACGGGGTCGCGCTCGCCGAGGTCCCAGCGGCGGAAGAAGTCGTTGTTCACGGCGTGGAGCGCATCGGTCACGGTGTGCCAGTCGGCCGCGGCGGCGCGGGCCATGTCCCAGCGGGCGGCCTCGGAGAAGAGACGCAGGGGGCGATCGTTGGAGGAGACGCGGGCCATGACCGTGGAGTAGGTGGCGGGGTTGGGCTTGCGCGTGGTGCGGTCGTAGGCCTGATGGAGGAGTTGTTCGACGGCGAGGACGTCGGCGCGGGGAAGGCGGATGCGCTCGATGCCCAGGGGGCCGGTGCGCTCGTCGAGGCGGCGAACGACGTCGATGAGAACCTGGGGAGTGAGGGAGCGGCTCTGGGAAGAGAAGTCCTGGTAGGCGATGTCGCGGAGGCGCTCCAGGAAGAGGTGCATCGCCAGCATGCCGATGAACTTCTCCTCGGCCAGTTCGCGGTCGGCGATCTGGCGGGCGAGGAAGAGGCCGTCAAGGAGAACCTCCATGGCGCCGGCGCCGTCGCCCGCGGCGTGGAGGCGGGTGGCTTCGAGCCAGGCGAGGTCGAACAGGTTGTCGAGGCGATCGAGGTAGAGGAACTGGGCCGCGGCGAGCGAGGGCGGGTCGCCGAGTTCGGTGTAGAGTTCGGCCATGACCAGGTCGGGGTCAACGCCCTCGTAGCCGTAGGGCTGGGCGAAGACCATGCGGGTGGTGGGGCCTTCGTCCTCGGTGGCCCTGTGAAGGGCCTCGAGCGCGGCGCGCTGGGCGGGGGCCATGATCCACCGCTCGAGTTCCGGCCAGCGGGAACTGGTCACGGGGAAGAAGAGGGCGTAGGCGTCGTCGTCTTCGAGGATTTCCGGCAGGGGGTCCATCTCCTTGACGGCGGGGAGGAGGACCAGGTCGCTGCGTTTGTCCTGGGGAATGGAGGCGTAGAAGGCGTTGGCGCGGGCGAGGTAGTCGTCCTGGGCCGCCGCGGGCGACGGAGCGAGGCAGGCCGCCGCGAGGAAGACGAGGGCGGCGAGGACGAGCCTGGCGAGGGAGGCGGGAGAGCCGGGGACGGTCATGATCGGGTGACTCCGAACGGGAACAGGTACGGTGACAGGGATCGGGGATCGTACCAGATCCGGGCGGGGGCCACCGGGTGGATCGCGAGGGGCCGGGGTGGGCCTGCGGACCTGGCCTAGAGTCAGGTTCGCACCATAGCCGGGTGAGGTTCGGCACCCCGTGGGCCGATCCGGCGACAGGGCGCGGGGAGGGTGGTTGTTTGCGCTGTGAGGAGTCTGCGATGATCGTCGGCGTGCCGCGAGAGGTGAAGAGCAACGAGCACCGGGTGGGGATGAGGCCGGCGGGGGTGGAGATGCTGCGGCGGGCGGGGCACTCGGTGCTCGTGGAGGCGGGGGCGGGGGTCGGGAGCGGGTTCTCCGACGAGCAGTACCGGCAGGCGGGGGCGGAGGTGGTGGAGACGGCGGCGGAGGTGTGGGCGCGGGCGGGGATGATCGTGAAGGTGAAGGAGCCGCAGCCGCAGGAGTACCCGCACATGCGGTCCGGGCAGGTGGTGTTCACGTACTTCCACTTCGCCGCGGACAAGGGGCTGACGGAGGCGTGCCTGGAGCGTGGGATCGTGGCGGTGGCGTACGAGACGCTGGAGGGGCCGGGGATGCGGGGGAAGCCGTCGCTGCCGCTGCTGACGCCGATGAGCGAGATCGCGGGGAAACTGGCGACGCAGGAGGGGGCGAAGTACCTGGAGCGGCCGCAGGGGGGCCGCGGCGTGCTGCTGGGCGGGGTGCCGGGGGTGGACCGGGGGAAGGTGCTGGTGATCGGCGGGGGCGTGGTGGGGACGTGCGCCGCGTCGGTGGCGGCGGGGATGGGGGCGGACGTGGTGATCCTCGACGTTGACCTGGACCGGCTGCGGTACCTGAGCGACGTGATGCCGGCGAACACGCGGGTGTTGTACTCCGACCCGCAGACGGTGCGGGAGCTGCTGGCGTGGGCGGACGTGGTGGTGGGGGCGGTGCTGATCCCCGGGGCGAGGGCGCCGCGGCTGATCCGGCGGGAGGACCTGTCGGTGATGAAGGAGGGGGCGGTGATCGTGGACGTGGCGATCGACCAGGGCGGGTGCGCCGAGACGAGCCGCGTGACGACGCACGCCGAGCCGACGTACGTCGTGGACGGGGTGGTGCACTACTGCGTGGGGAACATGCCCGGGGCGGTGCCGCGGACGAGCACCTGGGCGCTGACGAACGCGACGACGCCGTGGGCGATCCGCCTCGCGAACGAGGGGCACCGGGCACTCGCGGAACGGGAGCCCGGGTTCGCCGCGGCGGTGAACATGGACTGCGGCCGGCTGCTGAACCGGCCGGTGGCGGAGGCCCACGGGCTGAGCGTGGGATAAGCGCCGGCCCGTGGCGCGGGCGGGGCGGGCGGCACGGGTCCTATGGGTCCTCCGGGGCCCACAGGGCCTACGCGTTCGGGGCGCCGTTGCCGACCTTAGCGACAGCCCGGTGCGACTGCGGCGGCGTGGGCACCTGCACCTGGCCTTCGGCGATGAAGAGGGTCTGGGCGGGGTAGGCGAGGCAGATCCCCTCCTCGGCGAAGCGGCGGACGATGTGGAGGTTGATCGCCTCCTGGCGGTCCATGTAGTCGTTGTAGTTGGAGGAGAGGACGTAGTAGACGACCTCGAAGACGAACGAAGACTCGCCGAAGGCGAAGAAGTGGGCGCGGTCGAACCGGACGAGGTCCTGAGCGACGACGGCCTCCTTGAGGATCCGCCGCGCGAGTTCGAGCTTCTCCGGGGGCGTCTGGAGGGTGACGCGGATCTGGAAGACGACGCGGCGCTCCGCCATCCGCTTGTAGTTGCGGATGCGGCTGGAGAGCAGGTCGGAGTTGGCGAAGACGAGCTGCTCGCCGGAGAGGGAGCGGACGCGCGTGGTCTTGATGCCGATGCGCTCGACGGTGCCGAGCTGCTCATCGACGATGATGAAGTCGCCGACGACGAAGGGCTTGTCGAGGACGATGGAGAGGGAGGCGAAGAGGTCGCCCAGGATGTTCTGGGCGGCCAGGGCGACGGCGATGCCGCCGATGCCCAGGCCGGCGATGAGCGTCGTGACGTCGATGTTCATGTTCTCCAGGGCCAGGAGAACGACGGCGATGTAGAGCACGGAGAGCCCGAGGAAGCGCAGGACGCCGGCGCTGGCGAGCAGCGCGCCGTCGGGGGCGTCCTGGCCGTTGGCCTGGGCGCGGCGGCGGAGGAACTCGTCGATCAGGAACTCGACGAGGAGCCGGCCCCAGAACACAGCCTGGATGGCGAGGACGGTGACGACGACGCCGTCGATGATGCGGGAGGCGCGGGGAGTGAGGGTAAGCCAGAGGGAGGCCGCGTAGACGGCCGCGGCGATGGCGACGATCGAACTGGTCGCCAGCACGAGGCGGGGAAGAAGGCCGAAGATCCCCTCCTGCTTGCGCTCCGCGAGGCGGCGGACGCGGGCGAGGAGAACCCGCCGCGCCAGATGGACGGCGGCGAAGGCGACGAGCCCGGCGAGCGCGGCAGAGAGCCAGGCGGAAACGGGGTTGCCCAGAACGGCGGTGTCGAGGACGGCGCTGAGGGCGGTCGCCTGTTGCGACATGACAGCGGCGGGCTCGGCGTCGTGGCCTTGGGTCATGGCTGCTCCGGGATGGGGTGGGGGCCGCGGGCGCGGTGCGGCGTCCGTGTGGGGATGCTAGGCGCCAGGGGAGAGGGGGTCGCACGTTCTCGGACCTTATTATTGGAGAAGCGGTAGACAGAGATCGAGATTTCCGGAACCACCGACGCAGGCGGGCGTTCTCGGACGCCCGATCACCAGGAAGCCACACAAAATTCCGTGTTCTGAGGCCGCGGCGCTTGTCTTTCAGGCACGCGGTGATATGTTTCCGTTGCACCTCGCTGATCCGCCCATGACCGGCCGGGGATGCGCCATATGTGTGCAGGGCGCGGCTCCCAGGTGTCCGTTGCGCGCCGCTGGGTTCAAGGGACGACGGGGTCAACCGTGTGGGGGACCCACGAGATAGATAAGTGCCTGAGGCGAAGGGAAGAACGATGAAGAAGTGCGTTCGGAATGTTGTCTGTGCAATGATGTTCACTGCCGCGGGCGCCGGGGCGGCGATGGCGGACACTGTCGAGATGCGGTATGTGGGCACGGGCCTGCACCGTTCGATCACCCTGAGCGGGGTGGTGAACACAACCGTGCACGCCGGGGAGCTGGTGCACGAGTTCCGCAACGGGACGGGCGCGGCGGCGTCCCTGAACGGGCTGATCACGACGTTCTGCACGGAGGTGACCCAGCACGTCAGCTCGAACTGGAAGGTGTTCACGCTGACCGAGGCTGAGAATGCGCCGTCGCCGGGGTCGGGGATGGGCGAGGCGAAGGCGGCGATGCTGGCGCGGCTGTACGGGATCGCGGGGGGCCAGCAGCACGAGTCGGCGGACTTCGCCGCGGCCTTCCAGATGATGGTCTGGGAGATCGTGTACGACTACGACCCGGCGGCCGCGGGGACGGGGAACCTCAGCCGCACCTCGGGGAACCTGCGGTTCTCCTCGAACGGGTCGTACTTCGGCGCCGTCTCGACGATCTTCGAGAGCCTGAGGACGGCGCTGCTGGCCGAGACCGGCGTGCCGACGATGAACATCGCCGCGGTGGTCAACGGGACCGCGCAGGACCAGTTGGTGGTGCTGATGCCGCTGCCGTCTGCTGGCGCGATGGCGCTGGCGGGGCTGATGGGCGTCGCGGGCGTGCGCCGGCGGCGGGCCTGAGGCCCTGAGCACGAAAGGGGTGGAACGGGGGCGAACGATCAGCGCGTGCCGGGCGATGGCCCGGCACGCGTCGTTTTTGCTGCGCCCGAGAGGGGGGGTGCAGAGCGGGAGGCTGCGGAAGCAATCAGGAGGCGGTGGCGTCGAGCCAGGCCTGGCGGAAACGCCGGGTGATGGGCCCGACGTTGCCCCCGGCGATGGACTCGCGCTCGACGCGGACGATCGGGAGGACGCCCCAGGAGGAGTTGGTGAGGAAGACCTCGTCGGCGGCGAGGAGGTCGGTGATGGAGAGCATGCGTCGCCGCAGGGGGATGTCGAAGATGTCGGCGCGTTCGATGACCCAGGCGCGCGTGATGCCGGGGAGGACGGGGCTGGCCAGGACGGCGCCGCGGTGCTGGTGCTGCCGGGCGCCGGCGGGGGACATGGGCTCGTCCCCCTCTTCGAGGGCCGAGGCGGTGCCGCGGGCGGCGACGGCGGACTCCTCGCCGCGGGCGATGGGGGTGAGGAGTTCTCCGTCCTTGACGAGGAAGATGTTGCTGACGCACCCGCCGGCGAGGTGGTTGGTGACCTGGAGGACGATGGCCTCGGCGGCGCCCTTGTGGGCGGCGGTCTGGAGTTCGCGGATGCGCCACCAGTAGTTGAGGGACTTGTGGCCTTCGAGGGGATTGAGGGGGTTGGCGCGGGCGTCGGCGATGACGGCGGCGACGCCGCGTTCGAACATGGCGTCGGGGTACTCGGTGGCGGGCTGGGCGACGATGAGGATGGTGGGGTCGCGGCGCGGGGGCGAGGCGCCGGCGGGGGTTGGCGGGGAGGTGAGGTCGCCGCCGGTGATGGTCAGGCGGACGCGGGCCCGCTCGTAGCCGGAGCGGCGGATCGTCTCGATGACGGCGTCGCCGAGGGCGACGGTGTTGAGCGAGGAACTCAGGCCCAGCGCCAGGGCGCTGTCGGCGAGGCGCTCCATGTGGTCGGCGAGCCGGAAGACCCAGACGTCCTCGGGCTCAGGGACGCCCGGTTGCTTGCCCCCGAGCATGGTCTCAAAGAGGCCGACGGCGTGCTGGAGGCCGGCGTCGAGGGCGGGGACGGTGGCCTGGTGGGGTTCGACGAAGCGGCCGTTGAGGAAGATCGTCGCCATGAAAGAAGGGTAGGAGCGGCGGGTGACGATCCGGCGGCTGCCCTGCGCGGCGGGATGTAGAGTTCCGCGGCGATGAAGAAGGTGCTGCTGTTCTCCGTGCTCCTGGTCGCCGGGCTGGTGGGGTCGCAGGCGCTTCCGCCGCTGATGGAGCCGATCGCCGATGAGTACGCGTTCACGGTGCGCGTGCTGGCGATGACGTGCCTGGCGTTCATCATGATCCGCGTCGGGTACGAGTTCGACATCGACAGGTCGAACCTGCGGCAGTACGGATGGGACTACGTGGTGGCGGCGACGGCGGCCGCGTTCCCGTGGATCTTCTGCTGCCTGTACTTCGTGCTGGTGATGCTGCCGCGGGCGACCTGGGGCTCGGTGGACGTGTGGCGGGAGTCGCTGCTGGCGTCGCGCTTCGCGGCCCCGACGTCGGCGGGGGTGCTGTTCAGCATGCTCGCGGCGGCGGGGCTGGCGACGACGTGGCTCTTCCACAAGGCCCGGGTTCTGGCGATCTTCGACGACCTGGACACGGTGCTCCTGATGATCCCGCTGACGATGCTGATGGTCGGGGCTCGGTGGCAGCTCGGGATGGTGGTGCTGATCATGGCGGCGCAGGTGTGGATCGCCTGGAAGTTCCTCCACCGGGTGAGGCTGCCGGCGTCGTGGCCGTGGGTGCTGGGGTACGCGGCGGCGATTACGGGGGCGGTGGAACTGGTGTCCTACCTGAGCCACACGCTGGACTCGGACGTGCCGGTGCATATCGAGGTGCTGCTGCCGGCGTTCGTGCTGGGGACGATCATGGCGCGCCCGGCGGGGCTGAAGCCCGGGGCGCACGGCCGCGGCGAGGCGCCCCCGGAGCACGTGACGGGGCCGGAGTCGCCGATGGAGCGGCGGATCGCGACGGCGATCTCCGCCTTGTTCATGGCGCTCGTGGGGCTGAGCATGCCGGCGTTCATCGGTGCGGAGCCGACGGAGGCGGCCGGAGCGGAGCCGGGGGCGGGCAGCGCGCTGACGCGGCTGACGCCGGAGATGGGGTGGGGAATGATCGCGGTGCACGTGCTGGCGATCACGGTGCTGTCGAACCTGGGGAAGATGTTCCCGGCGCTGTGCTACCGGAAGGAGGCGAGCCGGCGGGAGCGGCTGGCGCTGGCGATCGGCATGTGGCCGCGGGGCGAGGTGGGGGCGGGGGTGCTGGTGGTGTCGATGTCGTACGGGATCGGCGGACCGGTTGTGGCGGTGGCGATGCTGTCGCTGGCGCTGAACCTGACGCTGACGGGAGCGTTCATCCTGATCATCCGGCGGATGGTCACGGCGGGGTTGGCCCGGGTAGCGCCGGAGCCGGGAGCGGGGTGAGAGAGGACGCGCGGGGGGCTCAGCGGTCCGAGGGCGACCCGTTCGCCGGTTCCGGGGCGGGGGCTCCTGTCCTGAGGATCACGAAGCCGATCACACCTGCGATCGCCGACGCGCCCAGGACGGCGATCTTGGCCGCGGCGAGGTCGTTGGGGTTGATGAAGGCCAGTTGGGCGATGAACAGGGACATCGTGAAGCCGATGCCGCCGAGGCAGGCCATGCCCAGGAAGTGCCGCCTGCTGATGTCAGGGGGGAGGACGCCGATGCCGCTGCGGAGAGCGAGCCATGTGGCGAGTGCGATGCCGAGGGGCTTGCCGAGGACCAGCCCCGCGGCGATGCCGAGGCCGACGCCGCCGGTGAGGCCGGCGGTGATGCTGTGAGCCGGATCGCCCCCCGCCTCGCCGTGATCGCCGCCGCCGGCGAAGGCGACGCCGGCGTTGGCGAGGGCGAAGATGGGGACGATGAGGAAGGAGACCCAGGGGACGAGGCTGTGCTCGAGGCGCTGCAACGGGGTCTGGACGTGCTGGCAGAGGGTCTCGATGATGGTGAGGTCGGCCTGCTGGGCGACGTTGGTGACGACGCTCTCGTCGTGGTCGCCGGCGCGCTCGAAGTGGTCGAGGCGGCGGCGGGTCGCGTCGAGGAACTCCTGGCCGTTGATGCGGGTGCGGGCGGGGATGGTCATGGCGACCAGGACGCCGGCGATGGTGGAATGAACGCCGGACTCGTAGAGGGCGTACCAGACGAGCAGGCCGATGAGGGCGTAGGGGTGGGCGCGGCGGACGCCCAGGGCGTTGTGTCCGGCGAGGACGACGACCAGGGCGAGGGCGATCAACAAGGCGGTCATGTTGATCTCGTCGGTGTAGAAGATGGCGATGACCAGCAGCGCGCCCAGGTCGTCGATGATCGCCAGAGAGGCGAGGAAGACGCGAAGGGAAAGCGGGACGCGGCGGCCGAGGATCGCCAGAACGCCAAGGGCGAAGGCGATGTCGGTGGCCATCGGGACGCCCCAGCCGCGGAAGGTGGGCTGACCGAGGTTGAACAGGGCGTAGATGGCGCCGGGGACGACCATGCCGCCGATGGCCGCGATGATGGGGACGGCGGCCCGCTTCGGAGAGGCGAGTTCGCCGACGAGCATCTCGCGCTTGATCTCCAGGCCGACGACGAGGAAGAAGACGGCCATCAGCAGGTCGTTGATCCAGTGGACGAGGTCCTTGGAGAGTTCAAATCCGCCGAGGCCGATGGTGAACTTGGTGTGGTGCCAGAGGTCGAGGTAACTCTGGGCGTAGGGGGAGTTGGCCCAGACCAGGGCGATCGCGGTGGCGACCAGGAGCATGATGCCGCCCGCGGCCTCGAATCGCATGAAGCGGCGGAAGGGGTGGAGGACGACGTCGATCGGCTGGCGCCGGCCGATGGTGCTCGGGTCGAATCCGCTCGGTGCTGCCATGAGGACTCCGATAAGGGTGCTGTGAGATCTGTGGGCAGGATCTTACAGCCCCCGGCGGGAGCGCGCAGCGCGATCAGGTCGTCTGGGAACAGGCGCGGGGCGGATGGCGTCGGACGATCAGACCCGCCGTGCGTGCAAGAACGCGGCGTGAACGGACCGCCGGCATCCGCAGGATGCGAGCAGCGTGAGAACCGGAACGCGTGCGTGGCTGGCTCCCCGGCCGCGGCCGCGCGCGAGGCGCTGAACCGTGATCGGCCGATGGACACGCCCGAGTCCGGCCGGACGACGCCGCGCCGGTGACACGCCCGGCGAAGCGCGCCCGACAGGGGCGGGGCACTCGCATCCGGGCCGCCGGTCGGAGGTGACGGGAGCCAGACTGACGGCAAGCGGACGCCTCCTCCCGCGCCGTCATTTCCCTCGGGTGTCCCCCCGGCCGGCGAACCTGGAGCGTGCATCGCCCCTGGATGAGGGCGGCCGCGTGCGACGGGTGCGCACGCGGCGGTGTGCAGCACGAATCAGGGTGGCGCGGTGGCCGGGGGAAGGAGATCCGTAGAGTGGGGCATAGCGTGCTCCTGGCGCCGACCGGCCGGCGGATGCCGCGCGGGGCGCACGGATGTGGAACGTCCGCGGTGATGCCGCGGCGGCCTGGCCGCGGAACAACTCGGGCTCTTCGTCGCTGCATCCCCACGAGGCGGCACAGAACGTGCCGGGGAATATCGTCACACTACATTCGCCGCCAAGGGGTGTCAAGTTGCATGAAAATCCGGCGCAACGATGAGGGCCGGGGATGAAGATCTGTGGCGGCGAACCCAACTGTGCCGCGAAGGGAGCCTCGCCCGCTCCGGCGCGGCGACGTACGCTCGGTGATCTGCCGAGGGACGGGGAAGGAAACGGAGAGGCTGTGATGATGGTTCGACGGGCGCTGATCGTGATCGCGGCGGCGTGTGGAGCGAGCGGGTGCACGGTCGCGCCGCTGGAGCCGGCCTCGCCGATCGCGCTGGATGCCGTGCCGTTCCAGTACGCGAAGGGCGGGGCGATCAAGACGACGCTCACGATCTCGGAGGAGGACTGGGCGCGGGTGGCCGCGAACTTCGAGCCGCCGCCGGCGAACGCCGCGGAGGAGCGGGCGAGGCTCGCGGCGGCCCTGGCGGAACTCGCGAAGATCGCGGGAACGCAGACCCCGACGTGGCAGGACAAAGGACGGCGCAAGGGGGAACTGGAGGGGATCGGGCACATGGACTGCGTGGACACGTCCACGAACACGACGACGTACCTGCGGCTCTTGAGCGAGCAAGGGCTGATGACGATGCACGAGGCGATGTCGCCGACCTGGCGGTACCTGCCGCCGCTGGCGACGCACCGATCGGCGGTGATCCGGGAGAAGGAGACGGGGGAACTGTGGGCGGTGGACCCGTGGTTCAAGGACAACGGGGAGGAGCCGGTGATCCTGCCGCTGGAGGTGTGGCGGAGCGGGAAGGAGGACCCGCAGTAGCGGGCTATCGCGCGGAGGCGGGCGGGGGGCGGCGCGTGACGCGGGCGACCACGGGCTTGTGGTCGGAGCCGGTGTCATCGCCGGTGACGGCATGGAGACAGAGAAGGTCGGGGGAGAGGAAGATGTGGTCGAGTCGGATGCCGGGGAGATGGGCGAGGGCGCCGGTGCGGGGCCAGGTCGTGCCGCGGCCGCGGCCGGCGAGGTCGGGGGGCCAGAGGTGGGCGAAGGCAAGGGCCGCCGCGGCGGCGACGGCCGCGAGCCAAGCGAGGGGCGTGAGGAGACGCCAGCGTCGGCGCATGGGCTCGGCGGCGGGAGAGGGAGCGGCGTCGGTCATGGGTGGATCGTGCGGGGAAGCGGGAGAGGGCGGAAGGCGACCGTGCTACGCCGCGGCCGGGCGAGGGGATCGCCGAACAGGAGCGAGCGCGGGCGGATCAACAGGAGGGGAGCCTTATCGGGCGTCGGCATCGAAGAGGTCGAGATATGCCGAGTACCGGTACTGGCGGTCGCGCTTGCGGCCGGTGACTTCCTTGAGAATGCCGATGCGCTCGAAATCGGCGAGCAGGGCATTGGCGGTGGCAGGCGCGACATCGAGACGGTGCTCGAGCATCCTGGCGGTGACGTACGGATGGCGGAAGAGGAGTTCCAGCAGCTCGGGGGCGCGGCTGCGTGCCTGGAGGCTCCGCCGGATGAGAGAGAGGTGCTCGTCGCGGAGGGCGACGATGCCGCGAATCGTGCTCGCCGCGTCGTCGGCGATCTCCTGCACGCCCCGGAGAAAGAAACGCAGCCAGCCCTCGTAGTCCCCCTCCTCTCGCACGCGCATAAGGCATTCGTAGTAGTCTCGCTGGTGTCGCTTGAAGTAGACGGAGAGGTAGAGCAGCGGGCGGGTCAGCAGGCGGCGGTGGTGGAGCATCAGAGAGATAAGGAGGCGGCCGAGGCGGCCGTTGCCGTCCAGGAACGGGTGGATGGTCTCGAACTGCACATGGGCAACGGCGCAGCGGACGAGGGCAGGGGTGTCGTCGGCGGCGAGGATGTACCGCTCGAGATCCTGCATCAACGCCGGAACCTGGTCGGGCGAAGGCGGGACGAAGATCGCCCTCTCGATCTCGAGACGAGCGCCGGGACGGGAGATGTAGTTCTGGGTGGTGCGGTACGCGCCGGGCCAAGCCGCCTCGCCGCGGGTGTCCTGCATCAGCTCCACGTGCAGTTTGCGGAGCAACTCGGCAGTGGGGCCGGATGGGGCCATGACCTCCAAGCCGATGTTGAGCGCACGGACGTAGTTGACGACTGCTCCGATGTCTGCGGCGGCTCGTGGGTCGCTGCCCGAGGGCTCAGCATCGAGCGTGAGCAGGTCGCTCAGGCTCGCTTGGGTTCCTTCGATCTGGGCACTCAGGACGGCCTCGCGGCGGACGTACATCGCGACGAACCGGTCGACGTCAGGCACGAGGCAGGCCAAGCCGTCCAAGCGACCGAGCGCCAGGCTGGCGGCGGCGAGTTCCGGGGCGATGGCCGCAAGATCGACGGGCGGGACCGGCGGCATGGAGACCGGCTGGAAGACTTGGTATCCGGGGCCCTCAATCGTCCGATAATATCCAGCTCTAGGGTGAGCACGGAGCATAAGCATCCATCGGCTGAAATAGCGGGCACTACTATTTCAATATAATAGCCCATATTGAAATAGTAGCCAAGGCTATTTCAGCCGCCCCTGGAGCCTGAATCGCCCCTCCACTACGCCGCCTGGGGCTGGCCGGCCTTCTCGAAGGTGAAGCTCTTGCCCTGGTAGTCCACGAGGATCTTGTCGCCGTCCTCGAACTCGCCGCTGAGGATGCGGGAGGCCAACGGGTTTTCGATCCGCTGCTGGATGGTGCGCTTCAGCGGGCGGGCGCCGAAGGCCGGGTCCCACCCCTCGTCGGCGAGCTGCTTGCGGGCGACGTCGGTGAGTTCCAGTTCCATGCGCCGCGAGGCCAGGCGGGCGCGGAGGCGGGCGAGCTGGATCTCCGTGATGCGGGCCAGGTCGTCGCGCTGGAGCTGGTGGAAGACGACGATCTCGTCGATCCGGTTGAGCAGTTCGGGCCGGAAGAAGCCCTCGCGCATGCCGAGGTTGAAGCGGGTGGAGATCTCGCCGGACTCCAGGTCGGGGCGGAGGCCCGTGCCGCGGACGTCCACGCCGGGCCCGCGCCGGAGCAGGTCGCGGACGGCGGCGTCGATCTCCCAGTCCTCGGCGCCGCGCTCGGTCATCTCCTGGATCTCGCGCGAGCCGATGTTGCTGGTCATGACGACGATGGTGTTGCGGAAGTCCACCGTGCGGCCCTGGCCGTCGGTGAGGCGGCCGTCGTCGAGGACCTGCAGGAGGATGTTGAAGACGTCGGGGTGGGCCTTCTCGATCTCGTCGAGCAGGACGACGGCGTACGGGCGCCGGCGGACGGCCTCGGTGAGCGCGCCCCCCTCCTCGTAGCCGACGTAGCCGGGGGGAGCGCCGATGAGGCGGGCCACCGAGTGCTTCTCCATGTACTCCGACATGTCGATGCGGAGCATGGCCTCCTCGGTGTCGAAGAGGAACTCGGCCAGGGCGCGGCAGGTCTCGGTCTTGCCCACGCCGGTGGGGCCGAGGAAGAGGAACGAGCCGATGGGCCGGTTGGGGTCGCCCAGGCCGGAGCGGGCGCGCCGGACGGCGTTGGCGACGGCGCGGAGGGCCTCGTCCTGACCGACGACGCGCCGGCGGAGGTTCTCCTCCATGCGCAGCAGCTTCTCGCGCTCGCTCTCCACGAGGCGGGCGACGGGGATGCCGGTCCAGGAGGCGACGATCTCGGCGATCAGTTCGGCGTCCACCTCCTCGCGGACCAGCGCGTCGCCGCGGGACTTCCGCTCGTCCATGGCCTTCTCCGCGGCGGCGAGCTGCTTCTCCAGCTCGCGGATCTCGCCGTACTGGATGCGGGCGGCGGTCTCGAGGTCGCCGCGGCGCTGGGCCTGCTCGAGTTCGGTGCGCTTCTGGTCGATCTGCTCCTTGAGGCTCTTGACGGCGTCGAGTTCCTTCTTCTCCTCCTCCCAGCGGGCGGTCAGGGCGCGGTTGCGCTCCTGGAGTTCGCTGAGTTCGCGCTCGACGCGCTCCAGCTCGCGGGCGCCGGCGGCGGCCGCGGCCTTGCCGTCGTGCTTGCCGCCCGCGGCCTCGAGCTTCAGCGCCTCGCGCTCGATCTCCAGCTGCATGATGCGGCGGCGGAGTTCGTCGAGTTCGGTGGGCATGGAGTCGTTCTCCATGCGGAGGCGGCTGGCGGCCTCGTCGATCAGGTCGATGGCCTTGTCGGGGAGGAAGCGGTCGGCGATGTAGCGGTGCGAGAGGTTGGCCGCGGCGAGGATGGCGTTGTCCAGGATGCGGACGCCGTGGTGCGCCTCGTAGCGCTCCTTCAGCCCGCGGAGGATCGCGACGGTCTCCTCGACGGAGGGCTGGTCCACGTACACCGGCTGGAAGCGGCGCTCGAAGGCGGGGTCCTTCTCGATGTGCTTGCGGTACTCGTCGAGCGTGGTGGCGCCGATGCAGCGCAGCTCGCCACGGGCCAGCGCGGGCTTGAGGAGGTTGCCGGCGGAGACGGCCCCCTCGGCGGCGCCGGCGCCGACGACGGTGTGCAGCTCGTCGATGAACAGGATGATCTGGCCCCCGGAGGCGGTGACCTCCCTCAGCACGGCCTTGAGCCGCTCCTCGAACTCGCCGCGGTACTTCGCCCCGGCCAGCAACTGGCCGACGTCCAGCGCGATGATCCGCTGGTTGCGCATCCCCTCGGGGCAGTCGCCGTTGACGATGCGCAGCGCCAGCCCCTCGGCGATGGCCGTCTTGCCGACGCCGGGCTCGCCGATGAGGACGGGGTTGTTCTTCGTCCGCCGCGAGAGGACCTGCATGCAGCGGCGGATCTCCTCGTCGCGTCCGATCACCGGGTCGAGCCTGCCCTGCTGGGCCTTCTCGGTCAGGTCGATGCCGTACTTCTTCAGGGCCTCGTAGGTGCTCTCAGCGCCGGGGTCGTTGATGCTCGAGACGCCGGAGGACTTGCGGATCTCCCGGATCGCGGCCTCCAGGCTCCGGCGGGTCTGGCCGCCGACCACGCTCAGCAGTTCCTTGGCGGGGCCGGGGGTCTCGATGAGGGCCAGCAGCAGGTGCTCGGTGGAGACGTACGCGTCGTTGAAGCCCTTGGCCGCGGCCTCGGCCTTGTTGAGGATCTCCAGCAGGGCGCGGCCGGGGGTGCCCGCGCCGGAGGAGGTCGTCGGGAGCCGGCCGAGTTCGGACTCGACCGTCGAGGCCAGCCGCGCCGGATCGGCGCCGGCACGGGAGAGGATGGACCAGACGGCGCCGCCGCGCTCCTTGAGCATCGCGGCAAGAACGTGCAGGCCGGTGACCTCCGGGTTCTGACGCGCCGCGGCGTCGGACTGGGCGTCGGCAAGGGTCTGCTGGGCGAGCGTGGTGAAGCGGTCGGTGCGCATGGGTCGTGCTCCCGAGGGAGTCTGGCTGACTCGGTCTGCCGGATTGTTGGGCAAAACGGGGGCCAGTCGTGAGAGGCTTTGGAGGGGGGTTTTACGGAGCGCGGACTGCCGGAATGGCAGGGGGACGCCGGCCGTCGGCCAACCGCCCCCCGGGCGCCTCCCGGCAAGTTTCGTTAGGATGGTCGCCGTGGAGGCCGCCTCAGATGGGTGTTAAAGCCTGGAAGGCGAAGATCATCGTGGCCGACCCGGACCTGGCGGCCGCTCTGGACCACACCGTCCGGCAATGGAACCTCTGGGCGGAACAGGCCTGCATCGCCATCATGCGCCTGCGCCGCGGCGACTACGGGGACGAGGGGCAGGCCGTCTGGCGGTTCCTCTCGGAGAAGGGAACATTCGGCACGTCCATCCTTGACAAGATCACCCGCGTCACCGGCCGCGGCATCAAGAACGACGAGGAACGGACGATCGCCTCGAACTTCCTGAGCCGGCACGGCCCGTTCGAGCCCCTCCGGGCGGCGAGGGACGCTCTCGGACCGAACTTCTGGTACCAGTTTCAACGGGCCGTCCGCGAGCGCATCGAATCGCACGACGCCAAACTGCGGCAGTGGCGCGAGGACCACGCGGAGTGGATCGAGACGCGACGCACGTGGGAGGAGGAGCACCGCGCCTACATGAACGTCCGGCCGGTGATCGAGGCGTTCGAGGCCGCGGAGGGGCAGTCCGGGCGGCGGCGGGGGCGGTGGCGCCGGTGGCTCGACTTTCTCTCCAGCCATCCCGAACTCGCCGCGTGGCGAGGGGGACCGGCGACCATCGTGCCGCTGAGCAAGGAAGAACTGGCCGCCTGTCGCAGGCGCCGCCGCCGGGCCGTCGCGGAGCAGGCGCGGCTGTTCTTCGAAAAGAACCCGGAGTTGCGGGCGCTCAACCGCGAGCACGACGAGTACCAGGAGAAGTTCGCCCGCCCGTGGGCGAAGCGCCGCAACCCCGACGGTTTCCGGCATCGGCCAACGTTCACGCTCCCTCACCCGGACTCCCACCCGGACTGGCCGCGGTTCAAGGGCAACGCCGGCTGGCGAGACCTCAGCGTCCCGGACCGCACGGTGTCGCTTGAACTGCTCTGCCCGGACGGGTCGCGCCGCTGGTTCAACGTCCGGTTCGTGCCGGACCCGCGGCTCGCGTCGCTCCGACCGGCGACGCAACCGGTGCGCCAGGGAAACACCACGTACCACTACGTCAGCGACGCGATCGGCGTCGCCGAGCAGCCCGTCCAGCCGCAGGGGATCAAACTCATCCTCCGGCCGGACGGCGCGTACCTGAGCGTGAGCGTGTCGGTTCTCGCCCCGCCGTGCGGGTTCGACGTGCGGCAGTCCGCGATCGAGAAGTACGGCTCGATCTGGGCATGCCGCAAGTACAAGCAGGACCACCCCGACCGCCCGCTCGTGACGTGCGCCGTGGACCTCGCCGTGCGCCACAACGGGGCGCTCACCGTGGCGAGGGATGGCGAGGTGTTCGCCCGGCGCCTGCTGCACAACCGCTTCTTCCTGCCGGGCGACGACCGGGAGCGGGCGATGAACATCCCGAGCCTGCTGGAGATCGCGGCGGTCAAACGCCAACTCAGGCGGGCGCGGCGGCAGACGGGGCGCATCGCCCCCGGCAAGCCGTCGTGCGCTCGCCTGCAAGCGCACTACCGTGCCTTGTGCGAAGACCGGTACAAGAAACTCGTCGCGGCGATCTTCGCCTACGCCCGGCACCACGGCGCCGAGGTCGTCATCTTCGAAGACCTGAAGAACCTGCTGCCCAACGCGGTCAACGAACGCGGAGTGAACCGCGCGCTCCAGTCATGGAACAGGGGTGCGATCGTGCGCTTCGCCCGCCAGAGTGCGGAGGACGTCGGCCTGCGGGTGGCGACCGTTCCCGCGTTCCACACGAGCATCGTCTGCGCCCGCTGCGGCGCCCTGGGATGCCGGTTCGAGCAGACGCGCGAGGGCGTGCGCATCGCGAAACTGGGCCCGTGGTTCGGCTGCCGAGCGTGCGGCCGGCGCATCCACGCCGACCTGAACGCGTCGGAGAACCTGCACAAGGTCCTGATCGGGACGTTCCCGCAGGTCCGGCGCATCTCGCGCGACCCGCCGGTGCTGTCGATCGCCGATGTCCGGGTGGACCAGCGGGAGGCGGATCGCCTGGCCGCGGCGTGGCTGAGCGAACTGTCGGTCGGCCCGACGCCCTTCTGAGGTGGCGTCGGATGGGGGCTTCCGGTATACTGCCGTCGCTACCGCCTGCACAGGGCGGCGCGGCGGACCGGCTATAGGCCCGTCCGTCGTACGTCGGGAACTGTCGAGCCGGGAGTGACGTGGCGGGGCCTCGGCCCTGTTCGAGACCTTCACCCCTCTCGTGGGGGTGGTGGGCTTCCCGGCAACCCGGCGGCTGATCCATCACGCGGCCGCCGCGAATATCGAGCGCCCACGCCGACGCCGGGAGGTTCGCGGAAGTCGCAACGCTCTTTGACAGCCCAAGTTGCGCTCAGGAGGCCCGATGACCGGCTTGGCTCTCCGTTCAAAAACAGCCGATTCGCGGAGGAACGCTCCGAAGTGCCGACCGGTCAACCTCTTACGGGCGGGAGCGTGCATCGGCCGACGAAGAGCGAAGGTCAGTGACAGGAGGGCAAACCACGCGAGCAGGGTTTCGAAGCCCCGTGCATCGGCCGACGAAGAGCGAAGGTCAGTGACAGGCATGATCGCGCACCGGCTCACCGCCCACGCGAAGTGCATCGGCCGACGAAGAGCGAAGGTCAGTGACAGGAGGCGCGCCGCGGCACGCCGAGTCCGCTGTATGGTGCATCGGCCGACGAAGAGCGAAGGTCAGTGACAGACTCTGCACCTCCTGCCCCCACCCCCGCGCAGGCGTGCATCGGCCGACGAAGAGCGAAGGTCAGTGACAGATCTGCCAGCGGTGCAAGGACCGCGAGGACGGCGTGCATCGGCCGACGAAGAGCGAAGGTCAGTGACAGATCGGCCTGTGGATAACTCGGCGTGAGATTTTGGCTGCATCGGCCGACGAAGAGCGAAGGTCAGTGACAGTACTACGAGGCGATGCGGATCGGCGGGAACGCCCGCTGCATCGGCCGACGAAGAGCGAAGGTCAGTGACGGCAGATGCAGCCAAGGGGCGGACTCGAACCGCCCCTCGCACGTATCCGCCGGAAAAGGGCGAATGCCAGTGACCGAAGAACGGGTCCGGCCGTTCCGCAACACTCAATCGCCGCCGCGGCAATCAGGCAGAGCCCGCCTCAGCAACATCATCCCCCGCGCCCCCTGCTCCGCCCTTCTGAGATCGCGCAGGCCCTCAACCCGTCTACGCCACCACGTCCAGCCGCTCCCCCACTCCCGGCGGGCTCGCGCCCTGGGCGACCTTCGCCGCGGCCTGGATCATCTGCACCGCGGCCTGGCCCTGCTGCTCGGCGTGGTCGAGGACCTTCCGGGCGACGCGGATGCTCGCGGCGGAGGCAAGATCAACGTTGCCGACGTCGGGCGTGGCGGAGATCGTCATAGACCCCGTCATCGGCCGGCGCGGGAGGCCGGCTCAGCGAATCCTGGGCGGGCGCCCGGCACCCGGCGGTCCGCGCCGGCATCCGGGCCGGTTATCCGGACGGTCTCGTTGAGGTCCGGCGGCACGGGACCGGGCGGGGCCCACGCGGCGTGGTAGGCTTGCGATGGGGCGCCCATGCCGACGGTCCGCCGGTACGCCAGCCCGATCCTCGCGCAGCACGCCGCGGCGTACCTGCGCCGCCACGGGATCGTCGCGACCGTCGTGGGGCACCTCAGCCCGTTCCCCGGGACGGAGATGCACCTGTTCCCCACGCCCGGCCGGCCCCTCACCGGTTCTGGGCCGTTCGCCGTGGTGATCGATCGCGCGGCCCAGCGGGACGACGCGGCACGCCTGCTGGACGAGTTCGACCGCTCGCCGGCGGAGGTGGAGGAGGGGTGGGAGGCGGAGTCGCTGCCGGACCTGTCGCTGCTGGACCCCGCGCTCGCGCCGCCGTGCCCGGCGTGCGGCGAGGCGCTGCCGCTGGAAGCCGCGCTGGAGGCGTGCCCGGCGTGCGGAGCGGAGGTGGACGTCTGCGCGCTGCTGGCGGACCGCCGCGGCCCGGAACTGCTCGCGGCGTGCATCCCCGCCCCCGAAGCGCCGGACCTGCCGGAGGACGTCCTCGCACGGGCGGAACTGTCCTGCCCGACCTGCGGCTACGCCCTGCGGGGCCTGCCCCACGAGGGCGTCTGCCCGGAGTGCGGGGAGCGGTACTCGAAGCGGGGGATGCTGGAGGGGCGATAACCCCCCGGGACGTGGACCAGCCGACCGACGCGGCCGATCCTTCCCCCGCCGCTCCCCCTTGCGGCCCCTAGTATGCCAACTCCACAGGAGCCAGAAGGACCCGCTCTATGCCTCACATCATCGCCGAGCCCTGCATCGGGACCAAGGACACGTCCTGCGTTGACGTCTGCCCTGTTGACTGCATCCACCCGACCAAGAACGAGCCGGAGTTCGAGACCACCGACCAGCTCTACATCGACCCGGACACCTGCATCGACTGCGGCCTGTGCGTGGACGAATGCCCCGTGAAGGCGATCTACCCGCAGGAGGACCTGCCGCAGGAGTGGAACAAATACATCCAGATCAACCTGGAGTACTACAAGAAATAAGGCAAAAGTCAGGCGGTCATCCTGCCGAGCCGGCGGCCCTTCTTCGTCGCAGGTGAGATGCAGAAAGCCCTTTGGCCGAGGGCGGCGTCTCATTATCTTGGTGCGAGAAGGAGGACTTTGCCATGCTGTGACGTTGTCTGTTGTCCGCCGCCGCCGCGGGTCTGCTCCTGGCGCTCGCCCCCGCCTCTGCCGGGCCCATCACCCCTCCCGCCGGCCCCGTCGCCCCAACGCACAAGACGCTGACGCAGATCGAGCCGCGGATCCCCCTCAGCCCGGAGACCGTCCCCGGCTCCGGCGTCGCGCACTACCTGATCACCCAGCCGGGGTCGTACTACCTGACCGGGGACGTGGCCCCCGCCGACAGCCGGTTCGGGATCTACATCGACGCGCCCGACGTCACCATCGACCTCAACGGCTTCACGATGCGCGGCAACGTGAACTCACCCAGCGCAATCTCGCTTTCGGGAAACGCGCGCAATGTTGTGGTCCGTAACGGCACCATCACCGGCTGGAACACCGGCATCGCCGGCGCCCTCAGCCAGAACGCCTGTTTCGAGCGGCTCATCATCGAGAACATCCGCACAATAGGCATCTCCGCCGGCTCCTTCTCCACCGTGACCGACTGCATCGTCCGGTCCTGTCAGAGCGATGGAATCCTCATCGGCGGGCCCGGCACCGTCACCCGATGCCTGGTGAGCGGGTGCAGTTCAGGGATCGTCGTCACCGGCGCCGGAATGGTCACCGACAGCAGCGTCCAGAACAACGTGGTGCACGGCATCAGCGTCGGCCAGCACTCGCTGGTCCGGGGCAACCATTGCGTCGCGAACGGCAACAACAACCCCAACGGCGCCGGAATTCACACCGCCGCTCAGTTCTGCCGCATCGAGGGGAACTCGGTGGTGCAGAACGGACGCGGCATCTCCGTCACCGGCACGCGGAACGTCATCATCTCCGACTCCGCCGCCTTCAACGCCACCAACTTCAACATCGGCCCGACCAACACCGTCGGCCCGATCACCAGCGACCTCGCGAGCGCCAGCGCCTGGGCCAACATCCAGCACTGACCCTTCCCCTGCTCCGGCCCCGCTGAGGGCCGCGGGATGGAGCCACGAGCAGCAGACGGCCCCGACCGCCCCGCCAGGGCGGAGGGGCCGTTTCTCCATCGCGCATCTCGTGATCCGTGCGCACGGATCGTGAGATCCCGCGCGCACGCGGGCGCGCGCCTGGAAAATTTTCTCCGCCGAGTCCCCGCAACCACTTACGCCCGCTGCCTCCCCCGTCAGCGACGCTCCCTGTGCGCACAGATCGCGACGCGCAGCCCTGGGTAGACGGGCCCCGTGATCCGCCGCGGACGGCGATCCGGGCCCGACGCCCGAGGGCTTGCCGATGGCCTACCAGCTCGAACCGTTCGACGACGTCCCCCTCACCCCCGCGCTGCTCAACGCCCTCCTCGCCGAGCACGCCCGCTCGACGCTCCCGCGCCTGAGCCTCGCCTGGCGCTACTACCGCAACGCCCCCGAGCGCGCCTCCGCCCCCACCCGCGCCGCCTCCCTCGCCCAGGCCGCAGGCCTCCCCGGCCGCCTCACCGGCCGCAACGGCGCCCACGAACGCGAGGTCGTCATCGAGAACGACATCGCCTGGCGCATCCACACCATGATCGAGTTCATGTTCGGCCGCCCCGTGCGCCTGGTCTCCGGCGCGGCCGACCCTCGCCGCGCCCGCGCCATCGAGCGCATCCTCGAGGCCGTCTGGGAGGCCTCCGGCGGCATCGCCCTCCTCCAGGACCTCGCCCTGCTCGCCCACGTCTACGGCCACGTGGACCTCGTCCTCCGCGCCGACCCCAACGCCCACCTCGCCGCGACCGCCGGTAACGACCCCGCCGCCGCCGCGGCCGTCGCCGCCGAGATCCTCCGCATCGAGGCCGTCGAGCCCACCCGCGCCGTCCCGCTCCTCAGCCCCGACGACTACCGCGTCATCTCCGCCTACATCATCCACCACCGGCGGCCCGCCCCGCCGACCGACGCCCCCGGCGAGACGCCCCTCTCCCGCTGGCTCCGCTCCCTCCGCGCCGGCCCCCTCTCCTCCCCCACGCCCCGCCGGCGCGAGCAGGTCGTCACCGAGATCCTCTCCGCCGCCCACCGCCAGGTCTACCACACAGACATGAGCCCGGGCTCCCCCGGCGAGCCGCGCCTCGTCATCGACGAGCCCCTCCCCTTCAACCTCGGCCGCCCGCCGGTGGTCCACATCCAGAACCTCAGCCAGCCCTACGCCTACGAGGGCCTCGGCGAGGTCGAGCCGCTGATCCCCCTCCAGGACGAACTCAACACCCGTCTCTCCGACCGCGCCGCCCGCGTCACCATGCAGTCCTTCAAGATGTACCTCGCCAAGGGCATCGACGGCTTCGAGAACACCCCCATCGGCCCCGGCCGCCTCTGGTCCACCGACAACCCCGACGCCAGCATCGAGGCCTTCGGCGGCGACGCCGCCAGCCCCAGCGAGGACCGCCACATCGAGGAGATCCGCGAGGCCCTCGACAAGGTCAGCGGCGTCCCCCCGCTCGCCACCGGCGTCGTCCGCGCCCGCGTCGGCAACCTCACCAGCGAGAACGCCCTGCGCATCACCCTCACCGGACTCCTCTCCCGCACCGCGCGCAAGCGCGTCACCTACGGCCGCGGCCTGGCCGACCTCTGCTCCCTCATCCTCGCCGCGCTCGACCAGCTCGGCGTCTTCCCCACCGACCCCGCCGCCGGCGAACGCACCGTCCGCGTCGAGTGGCCCGACCCCATCCCCCAGGACGAGCGCGACGTCCTCGCCGCCGCCAGGACCAAACTCGACCTCGGCGTCCCGCGCGAGCGCATCCTCGCCGAACTCGGCTACGCCGCGGCCGACCCCGGCGTCGTCTGACCCCTCCCCCCTCCCATCCCCGTCACCACCCGCAGCACGCCCACCGCACCAGGAGCCGCACCATGCCCGCAGCGCCCGACGCACCGATCGAGCCCACGAGCGCCCCCGACGCCACCGCCAACCCCGACGACCGCGCCGCCGAACTCGAAGCCCGCCTCGCCGACCTCCAGGCGCAACTCGACGCCGCGCGCAAGCAGGCCGCCGACGCCGAGCAGGCCCGCGAACTCCAGCGCCTCCTCGTCCAGGCCCGCGCCATCGACCTCGACGCCGCGACCCTCCTGGCCCGGCGCGACATCGGCGACGACCCCGCCCCAGACCTCGCCGCGGTCGTCCGCAACCTCCGCCGGCGCAAGCCCCACCTCTTCCGCCCCGCCGCGCTCCCGACGTCCATGAGCCCGCGCGCCAACCCGGCCGCCGCGGGCGACGACCCCGACGCACTCGCCGAACTCGCCGCCAGCACCGGCGACCGCCGAGCCCTGCTCCGCTACCTCAGGGCCCGCCGCCGCTGAAAGGAGAAAGCACGCACCGCAGACCTGCACACCACACATCAGCGCAGCACACATCAGCGCAGCACCTGCTCACCTCCACGCCTCTTCACCTCCACATCCCCCCCACCCCATCCCATCCCGCGTCACACGCCAAGGAGACCCCGATGCCCTTCTCAGGAAAAGCCACCTTCACCGCCGGCGCCGACCTCCCCGAACTCGTCGAGGACGTCAGCGACATCGTCTCCATCGTCAGCCCCTACGAGACCCCGCTGCTGGACCACCTCGGCGACCCCAAGCGCGTCGCCACGAGCACCGTCCACGAGTGGATCGAGGATGAACTGCTCCCCAACACCGACACCGTCAACCAGAACAACTTCTCCCCCTCCCCGGCCGACACCACCAGCGTCACCGTCGCCCACCCCGAGCGCTTCCGCGTCGGCGACCAGGTCCGCCCCGACGGCCTGCGCGAGATCATGCTCGTCACCGCCATCGACGGCGACACCCTCACCGTCGTCCGCCGCTACGGCGGCACCACCGGCGGCCCCCTCGCCAACGGCATGAAACTCTACATCGTCGGCAACGCCGCCCTCGAAGGGGACGACCGCCCCGCCCCCCGCTTCACCACCCGCGTCCGCCGGCGCAACCACACCCAGATCTTCACCGCCAGCATCGAGGTCTCCGGCTCCATGCAGGCCGCCCGCGCCTACGGCGTCCGCGACGAGGTGGACTACCAGAAGCAGGAGCGGCTCCGCGAACTCCTCCGCGACCTGGAGAACTGCGTCATCAACGGCGTCGCCGCCCAGAGCAGCCCCCAGGGCTCCTCCACCGTCCGCCGCACCATGGACGGCATCATCGGCCGCATCACCACCAACGCCTTCCAGCCCGGCATGAACGGCTTCCCCGACGGCGGCGGCCCCAGCGGCAACGAACTCACCGAGAGCCTCCTCAACACCGCGCTGCGCCTGATCTGGGAGCAGTCCAGCGGCCCCGTGGACACCATCGTCGTCGGCGGCCTCCAGAAGCGACGCATCAACTCCTTCATCTCCGCCAACCGCTCCTACGCCCCGCGCGACGCCTCCGTCCGCGACCTGGTCTCCGTCTACGAGAGCGACTTCGGCGTCTGCCGCATCGTCCTCTCCCGCTGGGTCCCGGCCGACGCCGTCCTCCTGCTCGACTCCTCCCGCATCGAGGTCCTCCCCCTCAGCGGACGCTCCTTCCACTACAAGCCCCTCGCCGCCACCGGCGACGCCGAGACCGGCATGGTCCTCGGCGAGTACACCCTCGAGATGCGCAACGAGAACGCCCACGGCGTCATCCGCGGCCTGGCCGCCTAACCCCGCCGCGCCCGCGCACGCCCCGGCGCGGACATCGCCACCGGTCCGGCCGGCACGCGGGCCGCGTCCCCTCGCGCGACGGCGCGCGGGGACGTTTGAAAGACAGTCTTCAGAAGGATGCAAGCCATGTTCACGAGAGACCGAGACCTCCTCGCCCTCGAGCCGACCATCTTCCGCGACATCGCCTGGGCCGGCCAGCGGCTCCTCAGCGCCACCGGCTCCGTCGCCGGCACGACACTCACCCTTTCAACCGGCGACGCCGCCGCAGCCGGGATCACCGCGGGCCACGTCGTCCTCGTCGATGGCCTCCCCCTCGAAGTCCTCGAGCGCACCGGCCCGCAGATGCTCACCGTCTCCCTCCTGCGCGACGCCGACGGCTCTCCCGCCATCCCCCCGCTCCCTCTGACCGACCGCCCCGTCGCCGTCTACACCTTCGCCCCCCAGGCCGCGATCATCCACGCCCAACTCCTCCGCGCCGCCGGCATCGACCCATCCATCCCCGGCGCCCCCGACGAGTCCGCCGTCACCAACGCCGACGCCCTCCGCCTCGTCGAGACCCTCGGCACGCTGCACCTAATCTTCTCCGCCGCCGCGGCCCTCGGCGGCCCCATGTCCCACCTCGCCGCCCGCGCCCAGCTCTACCAGCACCGCTTCCGGACCGAGCGCGCCCGCACCCCCGTCCGCCTCGACCTCGACGGCGACGGCGAGACCGACACCATCCGCCACCTCCACATCTACCACCTCCTCCGCGCCTGACGCACCGTAACACGGCTTCCAGACCGTGCCTCTCCTTCTCGCCCTCTCCTACCCGCCTTCTCCGATCCCCTCTCCCCCCGCTCCGGGCGCCACGGCCGAGCGCCCCGCTCGGCCGTGCTCTCTCCCCTCCTTCTCCCTCCGCCCCCTCTCCCTCACCTCCACACCTGCTCACCCCCTCACCTCCACATCCGGAACCGCCCATGCTCCTCCTCAACCCCCCACTCGTCCGCTTCGGCTCCCACACCTGGACCGACGTCGCCCTCCTCGCCATCGACCGCACCACCACCCGCCCCGCCGAGGAGTGGTCCGACGCCGGCCCGCACCCCGTCTTCGCCGACGCCCCCGAGCAGCGCACCCAGATCCGCGTCGTTCGCGACCTCCTCCGCGACGACCTCGCCTCGCACAAGCCCGGTGACCAGGCCGCCCTCACCTTCCACACCTCGCCGACCACCTCCGACGCCGCCCGCCGCCAGTTCACCATCCCCGCGGCGGTCATCACCAGCGTCACCCACGAACTCGCCACCGCCAGGCACGCCCGCCAGACCATCACCCTCATCGCCCTCAGCCCCGACGGCGCCACCGATCCCATCACATCAGCCCCCGCACCGCACTGAACCGACGCTCCCCGATGTGTGATGTGCGATGTCTCGCAGCATCACACATCACACATCGACTCCACACGTTCCCCTCCTTCCGGATTCACCCCATGCCCTCCTCCTTCGACAAAGCCAGCCTGTTCAACTCCGGCCCACACCGTTTCCGCCGACTCCCCTCCGGCGTGCAGACCATCCCCGCCGTCGCCCTCGACGGCGTCTCCCCCGGCACCATCCCCCTCGGCCCGCTCGAACTCATCATCGAAGTCCGCGGCCGCCTCGTCGCCCCCACCGACGCCGCCCTCGACGCCCTCCTCGCCGCCATCCACGCCAAACTCACCTTCCCCGCACTCGCCGCGGACCTCATCGACCACCACGGCCGCATCTACGAGAACATGTCCTTCGTCCGCTTCGAATCCGCCGACCGCATCGACCGCGCCCGCCAGGTCACCCTCCCCTACACCGCCCGCTTCATCCGCTTCCTCAACACCTGATTCCACCCCAGAAGGACGCCCCGGGCGCAAGCCCGGGCCGGACGCTCCGCCGCCACCTTCGCGCGAGAAGAACTCACCAGAGGAACATCGAGAAGGCAAAGCCCTTCCAACGCGGAGGACGCGAAGAGCGCGAAGACGAAGACAGGAACACAGAGGTCACAGAGATCCACAGAGGTCACGGAGAAGGGCAGAGGCTGGGATCAAGGAAGGGTGACTGGCGGTCGGGCGGCGTCGAGACGTGATGACGAGATGGCGTCCGTTTGCCCAGGCGTGTGCGAGGTCCCGAAGCCATTCCCACTTGCCCCCCACTGCGATTTCTGTCGATCTCTCTGGCCTCCGTGCTCACGCCTTCCTTCGCGCCCTTCCTTTCCTCCTCTTCCCCACGTCCCGGCCTTCCTCGCTCGGTCCCGCCCCTTTCCTCAGAGGCCCCACGCCATGCCCGAGACCCAACTCGCCACCGCCCTCGCCCAGTTCGGCGCCGCCGGCCTCATCGGCTGGATGTGGCTCACCGAGCGCCGCGCCGCGGCCGTGCGCGACCGGCAACTCGCCGAGGCCCACGACCGCATCCAGCGCGACCGCACCGAACTCGACGCCCTCCTGGCCACGCTCGAGCGCAACACCCGAGCCCTCGCCGCGGTCCACTCCGGCCAGCGCCGCCTCGCCGAACTCCTCGACCGCCTCCTCCCAGGCCCCGCCGCTCCCTCCGCCCCGATCGCCCCAGACCGCCCGGAGCGCCCGCCCGCACCGGGCCGCGCCCGGCCCCGCGCCCGCACGGGTGAACTCTGATTGCCACACTTGGTGGTACACTCCCGATGGACGATCGCCCCCGCCGACCCCGCATGACGCCGACGACCCCGACGCCCCCGTCCCCCCTTCCCCTCCTCGCCGCCGCGACCATCGCGGCCGCGGCCCTCTTCGTCATCGGCGCGTGCGCCACCGAGCCATCGCCCTCGCGTGTGCCGCTTCCCCCTGCCTCCGGCCCCCGCGCCGGCCAGGCCGACGGCCGCGGCCCCCGCAACGGCGACGCCGACGCCCTCCTCCCCGAGCGCATGCGCATCCATCCCCTCACCAGGGTCACGCGCGACCCCGAGGGCGAGCCGCAACTCGCCCTCCACCTCGAACTCAAGGACCGCTACGGCCACAACATCAAGGCTCTGGGCTACCTCCGCGTCGAACTCTCCGGCGCCGGCCAAGACGCCGCCGCGGGCGATCCCACGGGCGGCGCCGACGACGACGCACGCCCCCGCAGCGTCTACTGGGAGATCGACCTGCGCGACCCCGAGCGCAACGCCCTCATGTACGACGACCTCATCTCCCGCACCTACCTCATCCACCTCGGCGGCCTCCCCCCCTGGGTCATCGCCTGGGCCGAGGGCGCCGCCGGCGCCCCGACCGACCCCTGGCTCAACCTCCACGCCACCTTCATCCCCTACGACCCCGCCTCCACCAGCAACGTCGACCGAACCCTCCGCGCCGACCACCGCCTCGAACGATAATGTGGCATGGCCTTCCAGGCCATGCTCTCCTCACTCTACCCGTGGCATGGGCTTTCAGCCCATGTCTCCCCCTCTCCTACGACTCCTGCTCCCGCTCCGGGCGCCACGGCTCGGCGCTTGGGGGGACGCCCGGCCGTGCTCTCCTTTCTCCTCACCACGCCGAGGATGAGCCTGCTCCCGCCTCTTCCCTCTTCTCCTCCCTCTACGGCGAATCCTCGGGGCTCTCCCACTCCCATCCCGCCCCAGCACGGACAAACCAGTGAACAGCGCAGATCAACCAACCCATCACCACCGCCGCTGGCCACCTCTCCCGCTCATCCTGGCGTTCCTCGGGATCATCATGTCCATGACGATCCTCATCGCTCCATGGCTGAAGGTCGCGTACTTCACATCTCTGCCTCCTCAGCACGCGGCGGCGCTCGATGGCAACCGGGAAGCCCTGTCACAACTCCTCCGTTCCGGCGCGGACGTCAACGAGCAGGTTCGCTGGTCCTGGGGCCAGACCTACGACGGCACGACCCCGCTGATGCTCGCACCCCAGCGCGGCGACACCCATGCCATCCGAATCCTGCTGGACGCCGGCGCCGACCCCACCCCGAAGGACCACTCCGGCCGCGCCGCCTACGACCACGCCACCCGGTTCGGCTACGCCGAAGCGGCAGAACTGCTCCGCACGCCCGACGGCTCGCACGCAACCGAATCACGCGACCCAGCACCCGCACCACCGACCCGCTCTCTCTGCATCTCAGATCTCAGATCCCCAGCCCTCCACACCTCGTCACTCCTTCCCCCCTACTCCTCCCCCACCCCTTCCTCCACCTCCTCCCCCTCCACAACCCCCGCCTCCACCTCATCCTCCTGCCGCAACTGCACCCGCAGCATCTCCGCGTACCGCCCCTCCGCGGCGATCAGTTGCTCGTGCGTCCCCGTCTCGATGATCCGCCCCCCCTCGAGCACCACGATCAGGTCCGCGTGCCGGATCGTGCTCAGCCGGTGCGCGATCACGAAGCACGTCCGCCCCTTCATCAACTCCGCGAGCGACTCCTGGATCAGCGCCTCGCTCTCCGAGTCGAGGTTGCTCGTCGCCTCGTCCAGGATCAGGATCCGCGGCTCCGCCAGCAGCGCCCGCGCGATCGCGATCCGCTGCTTCTGCCCCCCGCTGAGCCGCACCCCGCGCTCCCCGATCAGCGTGTCGTACCCGTGCTCCAGCTTCTGGATGAACCCGTCCGCGTTCGCCGCCCGCGCCGCCCGGCGGATCTCCTCCATCGTCGCGTTCCGCTTCGCGTACCCGATGTTCTCCGCCACCGTCCCGTCGAACAGGAACACGTCCTGCTCCACGATCCCCAGCAGCGACCGGTACAGATCGACGTCCAGTTCCCGCAGGTCCACCCCGTCGAGCCGGATCGTCCCTTCCGTCGGGTCATAGAACCGCGCCACCAGGTTGCACAGCGTCGTCTTCCCCGACCCGCTCGGCCCCACCAGCGCCACCACCATCCCCGGCATCACGTCCAGGTTGACGTGCTGGAGCACACGCTCCGGCTCCGGGCGCCGCTGCTCGCCGCCCCTCTCCCCCTCCCCAACCCCGTCGCCACCTTCGCGGCGGGGGGCGCCCTCCCCTCGTGCGCCCTCCCCCCTCGGGTACGAGAACGACACATCCTCGAACGTGATCCTCCCCAGCGCCGGCAGCCGCGACGACGACAACGCCCCCGCCCCCGCCGCCCCGTTGAACCCCACCAGCGTCATCCCCGCCGCGCCCGTCCCGCCCCCGATCCCCCCGCCCGCCGTCCCCGACAACTCCGTCGGCTCCGCCAGCAGGTCCAGCACCCGGTCCAGCCCCGCGAGGTTGTTCTGGATGTTCGTCGCCGTCGCCACCAGCGTCTCCAGCGGCCCCAGCAGCATCATCAGGTACGCCGTGAACATCATCACGTCGCCGATGGTCATCCGCCCCCACACCACCTGCATCCCGCCGTAGATCAGCACCGCCGCCATCGACACCGGGATCAGCAGCTGCCACACGATCTCGATCCCGCGCGACCACCACCACACGTACATCTCCTGCCGCGCCATCAGGTGGTTCGACCGCACGAACCGACCCGCCTCCCCCCGGTGCCGGTTGAACCCGCGCACCACCCGCATCCCCCCGAACGCCTCCGTCGCGTGCGAGTCGATGTGCTGCCGCGTCGCCCGGATGTCCCGGTACACCGGACGGATCCGCGCGATCCACGCCCGGTGGCTCGTCCACACCACCGGGATCAGCAGCAGCGCCCCCACCAGGAACCGCCAGTCCGTCCACGCCAGGATCGCCAGCGTCGCGACGAGCTGCACGATCGCCCGCCACGGGTTGTACACCAGGCTGAAGACCAGCTCCCCGATCCCCCCCGCGTCCTCCCGCAGGATGCTCGCCACCCCGCCGCTCTTGAGCGCGTACACCCGGTGCAGCGGCAGCCGCACCGCGTGCTCGAACACGCGCCGCCGCATCGTCGCCTGCAGCCGCTTGGTGATCCGCGTCGCGTGCCACCGCCCCCACACCCCCACGCCCGCCGACACCACCGCCAGCGCCACCAGCGCCGCCCCCACCATCCACAGCAGCCGGATCCGGTCCGTCCCCAGCCCCAGCCACTCCGGGATCCCCGACGGCCCCGGGTTGTCCGTCACGATGTAGTCGATCACCACCTTCGTGCTCGCCGGCGAGATCAGCGCCAGCAGCGTCGCCACCGTCACCGTCCCCAGCGCCGCCGCCAGCGGCAGCCGGTGCCCCCGCAGCATCCCCCAGAACGCCGCGAAGAGCGCGAAGAACGACCGCTGCCGCCGCCGGCGCGCCCGCTGCTCCTGCTCGCTCAGCATCACCGCCCCCCCGCCCGCACCCCCGTTCCTTGCACCCCCGCCGGGCGCACCAACCGCCCCTCCCGCCCGGGCGAGCCTGTGCCGCTCCCGGTGCGCCCGCTTGTACTCCCGGAATCGTTCTCTGCTGGAGTGGTGACCTCCGCCCATTGCTCGGATCGTAGGCCCACCCGGCCATCTCCCTTTCATCCTCCGAGCGCCGCCCGCCGCGCCCGGTCCCGCCCCTGACCCGGACGCCCCGATCCGTTACCATCGCCCGGATGAAACTCGCCCTGCACTGGCGCATCCTCATCGGGCTCCTGGCCGGGATCATCCTCGGCCTGGTCCTGAACTCCTGCGGCGGAGCGATCTGGTCCGCGCTCGGCGTCAACGACCCCGCGGCCTACCTCAGCGCCGCGCCCCCGCCCGCCGGCGAGGCCGACCCCAACGCCAGCGCCGGGATCGGCGCGGCCGCGGCACGCTTGCTCATCCAGCTCAACGAACTCGTCGCCCGCCTCTTCCTCAACGCCCTCCGCTTCATCGCCGTCCCGATCATCCTCTTCTCCCTCGTCGTCGCCGTCGGCGGCATCACCGACATGCGCCGGCTCGGCCGCGTCGGCGCCCGCACCGCCGCCCTCTTCGCCACCACCCTCCTGATCTCGATCCTCATCGGCCTGACCATCGCCAACGTCGTCCGCCCCGGCAACGCCATCCCCGGCGAGACCCGCGACCAGATCGCCGCCAGCCAGGCCGGCGCGATCGCCAGCCGCGTCCAGGCCGCGGGCACGACCTCCATGTGGGACTACCTCGCCTCCCTCATCCCCGTCAACCCCTTCGAGGCGCTCGCCCGCGCCGACATGATGCAGGTCGTCGTCTTCGCCGTCGTCCTGGGGCTGGCGCTGACGCTCATCCCACGCGAGCGCGCCGGCCCCGTCCTGGCCGTCTTCGACGGGCTCACCGACGCCATCCTCGCCCTCGTCGGCGTCATCATGCGCGCCGCCCCCGTCGGCGCCTTCGCCCTCATCACCCCCGTCGTCGCCGACCTGGGCCTCGGCCTCCTGCAGGCGCTGCTGGCCTACTGCCTCTGCGTCATCGGCGGCCTGCTCGTCATCCTGTTCGTCCTCTACCCGGCCGTCCTGCGCATCCTCACGCCGATGCCCGTAGGCAGGTTCTTCCGCGGCATGGCCCCCGCCCTGCTCGTGGCCTTCACCTCGTCCTCCTCCGCGGCCACCCTCCCCGTCACCATCCAGCGCGTCCGCGACAAGCTCGGCATCCCCGAGGACGTCACCAGCTTCGTCTGCTCCCTCGGCACCACCATCAACATGGACGGCACCGCCCTGATGCAGTCCATCGCCGCGATCTTCATCGCCCAGCTCTACGGCGTTGACCTCACCATCGGCCAGCAGGCGGTCATCATGCTCACCGCCTCCCTCGCCGCCCTCGGCTCCCCCGGCATCCCCTCCGGCAGCATCGTCATGCTCATCGTCGTCCTCCAGTCGGTGAAACTCCCCGTCGAGGGGGTCGGCATCGTCCTCGCCGTGGACCGCATCCTCGACATGTGCCGCACCGTCATCAACGTCGCCGGCGACGCCCTCGCCTGCGTCGTCGTCGCCCACACCGAGGGCGAACTCCCCGCCGCGCCCGCGTCCGCCGCCGCCCCCGAATCCCCCGCCGGGGACTGACCCACCACCCGCCCCGGTCCCCCCAAGGTGAACCCATCCCTCAGAAGGGAGCCCCGAGCGCCAGTTCGGGGCTTTCGTTCCCGTGCGCCCGCACCTTCAAAGACTGGAACACGGGGACGTCGAAGAGAGAAGCCGAACGCAGCGGTCGCAGAGCAAGCAGAGGGACGCAGATCCGCCCTCCGCGGCCTCCGCGTTCCTGTCTTTTCCTTCCACTGCTTCCCCGCGTCCCCCGCATTGCGCCTTTGAATCTGTGATCCCACGGGAACGTCCACCCCGAGGTCGCGTTCGGGGCTCCCTTGTGCATCGCGCTCCCAAACGAAAAGGCCCGCGGGGGCTGCCCGCGGGCCTTGGGGGTTGGTGATGGGCTCGCTCCCCCGCGGCGGCGGGGGAGGAGGGGAGGGATCAGAACCGGTCGGCGAGGATGCGGTCCAGCAGGTTCATGTCGTTCTGCCGGCCGAGGTAGAAGTGGCTGTTGTAGAGCGAGTCCCAGTTGTTGGTCAGGGCCGCGGAGGTGCTGTTGAAGCGGTAGGTGGAAGCGACGTTGCGGACGGAGTTCGCGGCCATGACCGAGCCGGGGCCGGCGTCGTCGAGGGTGCGGAGGCCGATCAGTTCGCCGACGCGCCGCGCCACCGCCGCGGTCAGCGACTGCACCAGCATGTCCACGCCCTGCTGGCTCGGGCCGTAGCCCAGGACGCTCAGCGACGGGGCGAACACCACCGCCTGGTCGCTCCGGTCCACGTTGAACGCGTCCACGTGCTGGCTGACGCCGAACGTCCCGTTGAGGGCGAAGGCCGTCGGCTCGTTGGAGCGGGTGATGAAGACGGTCGAGAACTCCTGACCCTCGAAGCTGGACGAGGTGGTGGAGAAGCGGACGTTCACGTTCGCCGCGGCGAAGATCGCGTCCAGGTTGGAGACCAGGCGGGAGATGATGTAGTTGTCCACCGTCTGGCCGCCGATCAGGCCGCTGAAGCCCAGCACGCTGGCGGTGAACGGCGCCAGCTCGGTGCGGACGCCGCCGACCTCGAGCCAGTCGATCACGCCGCCGCGCGTCTCGATGAAGACGTTCTGCGTCGTGGGTTCGAACGACCCGGTGCCGCTGGTGACGATGCTGAGCTCGTAGTCCGTGCGGATGGCGCCCTGGATGTAGATGGCGTAGCTCGCGGGGACGGCGCCCTGGATGCCCTGGCGGCCGGGGACGATGAACTCGATGAAGAAGTCGCCGTTGGCGTCGTAGCCGTAGGAGGTGTCGCCGCGGGAGAAGACCTTCTGGGCCTGGCCGCCGATGGGCAGGGCCTCCGTCGGCGCGGCCAGCAGCAGGCCGTCATCGATCCGGGTCGAGGACGAGGTCTCGAAGATGGCGAACTGGAAGTCGTTGCGCAGGTCCACGACGGTGTCGCGGTCCTCGCCCAGGCGCGGCTGCTGCGTGACGCCGAGGTTGGAGCCCAGCTCGGTGAGGTGCAGCGTGGCGCGGATGCGGGTGCCGGGGGCGATCGGCTCGCGGTTGTTGAGGTGGTAGACGTCGATGTCCGGCGTGATCTCCCTCGGGACGCCGGTGGCGTTGGCCTTGCCGATGGAGGCGCCCACGAACGAGACGTTGTAGTCGTCGGCGGTGCCGAAGACGCCGTCGGCGCCCGCGGTGCGCTGCGAGGTGATGCCCGACCCGTTGGAGCCGCTGACGAGGTCGTCGGCGGTGTTGGGCACGCCGTCCGGGCCCCAGTCGTGCCCGAAGGTGTACGCGCCGATGGTGACCACCGGCAGGTCGTCGCTCGTGCCGAAGACCCCGTCGGACCCGGCGAAGGCGATCGGCAGCGGCGCCGGCACGACGCGGACGCCGTCGCCCGAGTCGGTGTCGCCGGAGAAGCCGGTGTCGCCGTCGTCGAAGACCTCCAGCGTGAAGCTGTAGTTCCCGGTCGCGCCGGCGATCGGCTCGATGTCGGGGATCTGCGTCGAGGCGGTGATGTCCGGCAGCTCGTTGGCGAACCCGAGCTTGCCCGGGTCCAGCGTCGAGGTGACGAGGATGTAGTACGTGCCGGTCTGCTTGATGAGGACCTGGTCCTCGTTGCTGATCGAGTCGCGCGCCGGGACGTTGCGGTCGAGCCGGACGAACTTGTCGTTGTCCGTGCCGATCACCCTGAAGGGGTCGATCCCCTCGCTGGAGAGCAGCAGGTTGCCCTCGGCGTCGTACAGGGCGCGGGCGGCCAGGGCGGCGTTGCCCGTCATCTCGCCCAGGCGGAGGATCTGCCCGGCGCGGAGGTTGATCTTGTAGACGTCGGCGTCGCCGGCGAAGCGGAAGGCGTCCGGGTCGTGGTCCGGGTGGTCGCCCAGGAAGCCGCGGATCGTGAAGGTCTTGTTGGCGTCGGGCAGGCCGTCGGGGCTGTAGTTGTTGTCCAGGACCAGGTTCAGGTCCGTCGCGCCGTAGAAGTTGATGAGGTGGCCGTTGCGCCCGACGGCGACGTTGCCGGTGATCTTGTCGCCCGCGTCGCCGACGATGGCGTCCTGCGAGAAGTTGTCGCCCGGGGCGGCGAAGCCGTCGCCGTTGCCGTCGATCGTCGTGCCCTGGGTCTGGCCGCGGATGACGTCGGCCAGCAGCTCGAAGCGGTAGACGCCCGGGCCGGGGACGCCGGGGACCTGCGGCAGGTCGCGCGAGGTCAGGTCGCGCGAGAACATGATGCGGGCGGAGTTGGAGGCCGGGAGGTACTCGACGAAGTAGTCCGTGCCCTCCGCCAGCGAGATGAGCTGGGCGCCGCCGTTGCGGACCTCGGCGATCCGCAGCGCCGGGGAGATGGTGCTGGAGTCCACCGGCTGGTTGAACTGCAGGGTGGCGACGTAGAAGCCCGCCTCGTACACCACGGACAGGTCCATGACCTGCAGCGGGTCGGCCGCGGAGTCGAAGCGGGTCACCGCGAGGTTGCCGTTGCTGGTCAGCGGCCGGCCGCCGGCGGTGACGGTCCCGATGGCGCCGGTGCCGATGATGCGGTAGGACTCGGTGTTGAACTCCGAGCCGATCGCCTGGCCGGCGATGGTCACCGAGCCGATGCTCGAGCGGCCGTCGGACCGCTTGTCGTCGGAGGTGCCCAGGAAGCCGTCCGGGCCGCGGGCGATGCCCGCGGCGATGTCGGAGCGGACGAAGTTGCCTCCGATGGTGACCGTGGCGATGTTGCCGGCGGAGACGTAGTCGTCCGCGGAGCCGATGATCCCGTCCGGGCCGATGTCGACGCCGGCGTAGATCAGCGAGTCCACCATGTCGCCGGCGATGGTGATGACGCTGATGTCGTTGCGGGCCGAGATGCGGGCGTTGATCATCGAGCCGGCCGAGACGTTGGAGAGGCCGCGCCCGGAGCGGACGACGCCCCGCTCGATCGCGCCGGCGACCGCCAGGGCGTTGGCGTCGCGCTTGAGCGTGACGATGCCCGAGAGGTCGCCGCCGATGGTGATGTTGCCGCCGGCGAGCAGGTCGATGACCGACAGGCCCACCGCCTCGGGGCGGCCGAAGTCGCCGCCCACGAACGTCTGGCTGATGTAGTTGGCGCGGATCGTGCCGCGGCTGGTGGGCCCGACCACCAGCGTGCCCATGTCGTTGCCGGCGCCGATGACGCCCGTGGTGTCCAGGAAGCCGAACTCGGCGAACTGCACGTAGGCGTCGAAGTAGAAGCTCGAGTTGCCCTTGAGGTTCGCCCGGATCGAGGCGAAGCCCATGGACGCGCCGTCGTTGGAGACGATCCGCACGTCCGTGAGGCTGTTCTGGTCCGTGTCAACGATGATGCTCGAGGCGAGCGTGGTGTTGACCAGGCCCAGGGTCTGGGTCTCGGCGTCCCAGAAGGCGCGGCCGGGGCCGGAGAAGGTGATGCGGCCGGTCTCGCCCGCGGCGGTCTGGAAGGCGAAGGGGGTGTTCTGCGCCAGTTCGACGCCCGCGGGGACGTCGATGATCTCCAGCACGCGGCCGGGGTTCTGCTGCTTGAGGCCGGGGCCGCCGCGGATGATCCCCGGCGTGGTGAAGCCGATGCCGTTGTCGGCGTAGACGGTCGTCTGCAGCGCCGCGCCGCCGACCTGCACGCTGTTGATGGAGCTGATGCCGTCGGCGACCGCGTCGTCGTTGATGTCGTCCTCGGTGCCGCGGATGCCGTCGGGGCCGGGGTTGAGGGTGTAGAAGCCGTCGGGGCCGGCGTTCATGCCGGCGGCGATGGTGACCAGCCCGGTGCCGCCGTGGATGATGATGTCGCCGATACGCCCGAACTGGACGGTGTCGGCCGCGGAGCCGACGCCGCCGGGGAGGTTGTCCGAGCCCAGGCTGGTGACGCCGGCGAGGATGAACGCGCCGCCGACGAAGCCGCCCACCTCGACCGTCCCGATGGAGTCGCCCGCGACGATCCACGAGCCGCCCAGGCCGGGGGTGATGTGGTCGTTGAGGATGACGCCGGCGACGAAGACGCGGGTGATGGAGTGCCCGGCGTAGATGCTGGACTCCCACATCGACGCCATCGCGACCTCGACCAGGCCGATGTTGGTGCCGGCCTGGATGCGCGGGCCCTGGAACGTCGGCACCGGGCCGACGCCGGGCGGGAGCTGGTTGCGCATCGAGTCGAACGGGATCGCGTTCGAAAGGTTCGGGTTGACGCCGATGTCGCCCCAGAACCCGACGGCGTTGGGGAGCACGCGGACGGCGTGGATGTGCTCCTCCGAGATGATGTCGCCCATCAGGTGGCCGCCGATGATGATCACCTGGTCGATGCCGCCGTCGTTGGCCTGGATGCGGTTGCCGGGGCGGAACGAGCCGTCGGTGATGGTCACCGTGCCGATGCCGCCGGACTCGCTGATGATCGAGCCGTTGAAGTCGCCGAAGATGTTGACGGTGTTGATGCGGCCGAAGGCGTGGATCACGGCGCGGCTGACCAGGTCGTTGCCCGGCAGGGCGACGACGCGGGCCTGCTGGACGAGGTTCAGGCCCTGGCCGACGCGGACGTCGGTGTAGATCTGGCCGGTGTTGGCCTGGATGATGTTGAGGTTGCCGCGGACGTTGATGGCGCGGCTGGTGTTCTCGTCGCCCTGGGCCCCGATGTTGCGCCCGGCGATGATCCGGTCCACGTGGGACGCGACGTCGAGCTTCACGATCGCGTCCTGCGCCGCCTGCAGCAGCGTCAGCGTGCCGTTCTCCGCGTCCGTCGTGCGGACCTCGGCGATGATCGTCCCGAGCGTCGAGATGATCGAGCCGATCGGCCCCTGCGAGGAGATCTCGCCGGTGAGGAAGAAGGCCGACTGGATCAGCCCGATGCCCCCGTTGGGGCCGTCGGAGGCGATCTTGACCGAGGTCATGTTGTCCCCGGCGGTGATCGAGTCGATCCGGCCCGCGGCGAGGAAGGAGCTGGAGCGGATGGAGCCCGCGGCGCTGATCTGACGGATGACGCCGGCGCGGACCGCCGAGGCCCGCAGGTCGCCCCCCGCGGTCACCGCGCGGACCTCGCCGTCGATGTCCAGGTCGGTGCGGACGATGTTGCGCCCGAACAGCCCGCCGGTGAGGCTCCCCTGGGCGTCGATGCGCAGGTCGCTGATGTCGCCCTGGCCGGTGCCGGCGGTGATGTTGCGGATGTTGCGGGTGGCGCGGATCTCGTTGGGTCGGAACTCCAGGACCTCGCCCAGGCGGGTCGAGTTGCGGAACTCGGCCGCGGAGATCTGGTCGATGTTGGCGGTGGCCCGGACGCGGGTGGCGTCGTAGGCGGCCCCGGTGATGGTGATGTTGCCGATGTTGACGCCGAGGACCTCGGAGCGGAACAGCGGCGTGCCGTTGGCCAGCAGGTTGACGATGTCGCCGCGGGCGAGCTCGTCGTCCGCGTCGGGGGTGTTGAAGAAGAAGCGGGCGCTGGTCCAGAAGGAGTCGAAGGTGGAGGCGCCGATGAACGCCCCGTCGATCCGCCCGTTGGTCACCGCGATCCGGGAGATGCCGTTGTCGCCGGCGTCGGTCGGATCGACGTTGGCGGCGATGATCACGCCGCGGATGACCGGGCTGAGCATCCGCCCGGCGGTGAGGTTGACGATGTCGTCGTCGGCGAAGATGCCGGCGGCGGCCAGCGGGCCGCTGCCCGGGCCGGCCACGCCGTCGCCCACGTCGATGTTGACGATGTCGTTGGCGTAGATGACCCCGACGATGCCGTCGAAGTCCCCGGCGTTGCGCCGGACGTTGTCGGTGTTGGCGGTCAGGTTGATCAGGTTGCCGCCCTGGAGGATCACGTCGCCCACGGCGCCGGCGACGTTGACGCGCTGCACGTCGCCGTTGCGGACGACGATGCCGTTGAGGCGCGGGCCGAAGGGGCCGCCGATGTCCGACAGGGTCATGTCGCCCGGGACGTCGGAGGAGCGGACGTTGATCGCCGGGTAGAGCGCCCCGTTCCAGTTCGGGTTGACGCTGTTGGGGTTGAGGCCCAGCGCGCCGCCGGCCTCGTTCTGGTAGCCGGAGGCGACGCCCAGGATGGGCCCGAGCAGCCGCGGCCCGACGCCGCTGACCTCGGTGCGGCCGAGGTTGCCGTTGCGGATGATCAGCTCGTCCAGCCCCTGGACGTCCATGGCGACGATGTCGCCGCCGACGGTGAGGTTCTGGATCAGCGTCAGCGCCTGGCCCTCGACATGGTCGATCCGCAGCACGTCGATCTCGGTGTTGCCGCCGATCTGGATGCTCGAGCGGGCGCCCTCGTCGTCGGTGGTGACCACGATCCGGCCGATGGAGGCGCGGCCCGGCGTGACGCCGTTGATCACCAGCGCGGCCCCGCCCAGCAGCGTCGCGTCGATCCGGGCGATCGCCACGCCCTGCGAGCCGTTGATCGGCAGCGTGCGCACCTGCCCGGACGACGCCGGCGAGCCGCCGCGGATCTCGATGGTGATCACCGCGCCCGTGTCGTCCGTCAGCGTCACCGGCACGCCGGCGGTCAGCGGACGGAAGGCGTCGTCGTCGTTGGAGGTCTCGATGCGGGTGAAGCTGACGAAGCGGATGTCCGAGCCGGGGCCGAGGTTGAAGAACGGCGGCAGCTCGTTGATGTCGCCCACCCCGCCGCCGCCGTCGCCGGACGGGTCGGCGCCGCTCTCGCCGACGATGAACATGTCGATGATCGAGCCGGGGCTCGTGCGGACGTTGAAGTTCTGGCCGTAGATCTGCTGGCCGACGAGGATCTGGCCGATGTGGCCGGGGCCCCCGGCGTTGCCGGTGCGGATGTTCACCGCGCGGTCGTCGCCCACGAAGATGTTGTTGTCCTGGTCCAGCCGGATCGCGCCGCGCACGTCGAAGATCGCCAGCGTCCCGCCGACGACCAGGTTCAGGTCCTCCACGTCCCCCTCCCCGGGGCCGGGGTCGATCACCGGGGACATGCCCGTGCGGAAGGCGCCCATGTTCCCGCCGACGATGATCTGCGGGCCCGGCGAGCCGTCCTGCCGCATGCCGTAGACGTCCGAGCCGAGCATGACCCCGTGCAGGTGGCCGGCGATGTTGAAGCTCGACGGCCGCAGCGACATCAGGTCGTCGTCGTCCTCGACCGTGTTGATGACGTCGGATCCGTTGACCTCGGCGCCGCTGCCGTCCACGTACCCGCTGCCCACGCGGACCAGGCCCATCGAGCCCGACTGCACGGTGATCGACGCGGGGTTGCCGAAGCGGCCGCCGGGCGCGTAGCCCGTGGAGTTGCCGGAGCGGTACGAGCCGAAGGTCGTCGGCAGCATGCCCGTCAGCGTCACCTGGTAGCCGATCGGCCGATCCGTGTAGGCGCCGTCCACCGGGGTGTTGAGGACCAGGTAGAAGACGTCCGCGTGATCGGGGCGGAAGGTGAGCCGCACGCCGTTGTTCGGGTTCAGGCGCAGGTCGCTGCGGGTCGAGGCCTCGTGGGCCGCGATGGTCCGGCCGTCGGCGTCCACGATGCGGGCGTACGCCCGGCTCTGGAGGCCCGTGCTGAGGTCGAGCCCGGCGAAGGTGGCGTAGTCGAAGATGACGTCCACGACCACCTCGGTGTCCGGGCCGGCCGCGAAGGCGTACACGTCCACCGGCTCGAAGCCGGGGTTCGCCACGTCGTTCTGGCCCAGCATCCCCTCGATGATCACCGCCGTGGCGTTGTGGCCGACGTACTCGGCGCTGAGGATCGAGTCGTTGCGGAAGTGCCCGGCGCCGAACGGCGTCGCCTGGCCGGCGATGCCCAGCAGCGCCCCCTCCGCCGCCGCGAACTCGTTGGCCGCCAGCGTCAGGTTGATCAGGTCCTGCTCGGTCCCGAACTGCGCGTTGTCACCGAAGCCGAAGTTGGCCCCGTAGACCTGCTCACGCTCGCGGTAGTGCAGGAAGTCCCACCGCGCCCGACCGGGGTTGTTGATGTCGCCCATGACGGTGACGTCCACCGTCGAGCGCCCCGCCACGGCCAGCTCGCCGATCGTCCGCCCCACGATGATCTCGTTGCGGGTGTCGAAGATCTCGTCCGCGTACGGGACGGCCGCCGCCGTGTCGGGGGTGTCCTCGCGCGCCCAGTGCCCGGCGTCGGTGGCGATCGTGATCGACTGCACGTCCCCGTCGATGGTGATACTCCCCAGGAGCGTGCCCACCGAGAGGCGGCCCACCGCGCCCGTGAAGCGGCTGGAGCCGTGCAGCACGGCGTGGAGCAGCACCGAGCCGATCGACGCGCCCCCCTCCACCCGGATCCCCTGGTCCGCCCGGCGGTACAGCGAGTCGTTGCTGATCTCCTGCCCCCGGACCAGCCCGTTGAACGTCGTGTAGAGCTCCGTGCCCATCACGATGCCCGGGCCCAGGTACTCCGCGTCGTTGGCGTTGTTGCGGACGATCGGGCTCCCGATGATGATCGACCCCCCCGCCTCGGGCAGGCCCATCGGCCGCGGCGGCACCTCGCGCGACAGCGCGTAACCGAAGCCGGCCGACTCGAACTCGTCGTACAGCCCCGCGATCTGCGACGGCGGGATGAACGCGAAGCCGTTCTCGACCCAGGTCGCGTCCTCCGGGACGTCCGTCACGGCGCGGATCACCCCGCCCCACATCGTCAGCGACGACCGCTCGTCGGTCCCCGTGATGATGATCTGCCCGATGCCGTCGTTGAACCGCGGCACGGCCGTCCCCAGCGGCGCGACGATCGGCAACTCTCCCCCCGGCGGGATCCCCAGCCGGATGGTCTGCACCATGTCCCGCCCGTACAGGTCCAGCACCCGCACCGTCGCCCCCGCCGGGCCCGTGAACCGCAGGTCCACGCCGAAGATCCGCTCCTCGATGAACTGCGCGAACCGGGCGGACGGCCGCGTGTACGAGATGTCGTCGATGATGAACTGGTCGATGTACCCCTGGTTGTCCGGGGGCACCTGCGCGCTGGAGAAGCGCACCGCGTTGAAACCGTCGCTGTAGTTGAACTGGAAGCGGATCCCGCCCCCCTGCTGAGGCGTCCCCAGCGCCGCCAGCGCCGCCCCCGAGTAGGTCTGCACCACCTGCCCGTCCCGGAGCAGCTCCACCTTCGTCCCCGTGACCGTCGTGTCCAGCTCGTGGATGGTGATCTGCGCGGTCTGCACCAGCTCGAGCCCAGGGTTCTGCGCGTTCTCGTTGAAGAACGTGAACGTGACGAACCCGTTCCCCGTCAGCCGCACACGCAGGTCCAGGTCGTCGTCCGCGCCGGGGTCCGGCCCCGGGATCAACTCCAGCAGCGCGCCCGCGTTGGAGTACGAGACCTGGATGTTCGAATCGTCGAAGAACGTCCCGTTCGGCGGGATCGCCGGCAGGTTCTCCGTCCACGGCGCCGACTCGTCCGCGAACTCCTCGACCACCACCGTCGGATCCACAGGGTCCGGCACCGAGCGGATGAAGTACGGGATCACGTACCCGAAGACCGCACGCGCCGTCCCCAGGCCCGTCGTCGGGTCCACCGTGGCCGGGTCGATCGTCAACGAGAACAGCAGCTTGCGCGGCTCCAGCGCCTCGACGCTCGCCTTCCCCGCGCCCCACCCGCTGCCCGCGGCCTGCGCCAGCCTGGCCGCGGCTCCGACGCTGCGCACGCCGGCGTCCCCGCTCTTGACCAGACCCTTGCGAACGTAGGGACGAACCGCGCGACGCGACTTGCTGCTGGACATGAACGCCTACCTCGCTCACGGCGGTGCGCGGACGCGCACCGCCTGCTGTTCTTACGTGGGCTTGCTACGGACGTCTCCGCCTCTGCGATTCCGCCGCGACAGTGGACCCGGCCGTCTCTCTCCGGCTCGTCTCCACCCGCCGACCGGCCTCCCCTCGTCCGTCTCCGAGGGGGCCGGGACGCCCGCAGGGCCCCGCAGACTACCCCGCCTCGCGGGGGACCGCAAGTTGGGACTGCGGCGTTGGTTCCGCTTCACTGGCCTGGCCGAACCGGACCCGGAAACCTCTCTCCTGGATCCAAAGGGCATCACCCGGTGCGCGGCGCGGACGCTCCGACCACTGCCATACGCCCCCTTGCTCCGCCACGGTTCCGCCCCTTGGGGTCTTCGCCGAATGAAACTGCCTTCCCCACAAGGGCTTGCGCCGACTCTCCCCTTCCACCCGCCTCTCGACCCCCTCAATCGGGGAGTCCGCCACGACCTCGCCTCCCCGCCCCACCCACTCTTCCACATCCTGCTCACAGACCGTCCGGAACGCGAACCACCCCCTCCTTCCGAGAATTCCGCCCCGGAGCAGCCGGAAACCCGCAGACCCCGCCGCCGAAGCACGATGAACTCATAGAGTCGTTCCCCCCGCGGCCGCCGCTGGGACCACCCCCGCCACGCCCGGCCAGTGACTCGGAGAGACGCGTGCCCCGAGACTCGCTCATCGGCGCCCTCGACCAGACCGCGCAGGCCTTCGGCGGCGCGCCCTGGGGGGTCCATGCCCTTGTCGCCGCCGGCGCCGTCGCGGGGCTCATCCTCTGGCTCGCCGGACGGAAGATCCTCAAGCCGACGGTCGTCCTCCTCTTCGCCCTCGCCGGCGGGGCCGGGGCGCTCCTCCTCGTGCCCAAGGTCTCCTTCGCCGCGGCCGCGCCGCAGGTGACCTGGGCCGTCGCCGGGCTCGCCGTGGGGGCCGTCGTCGGGCTGGCCCTCTTCCGCTTCGCCATGGCCGTCGCCCTCGGCGCCGTCCTCGGGCTGGCCGCCCCCCTGGGCGCGGCCGTCGCGCTCGAACTCTCCCCCGCGCCCCCGGACGAACAGCGGCTCGCCGCGGCGTGGCAGGCCGCCACCCCCGCCTGGGGCGGGAGCGAGCCCCCGACCATCCACGCTCCCGCCACCCCGGACGCCCCGGCACAGGACCACGACCCCGTCTGGAAGGCTGCCGCGGTCGTCGGCGAGGAACTCGACGCCCAGTGGCAGGGCCTCGACACCCGCGACCAGGCCGTTCTCGCCCTCTCCGCCATCGGCGGAGGGTTGCTCGGGGTGCTGCTGGGGCTGGTGATGCCCGTCTGGGCATCGGGCGCCGTCTCGGCCCTGCTGGGGCCGGCGGTCTGGCTCCCCTGCGGCGTCTGGCTCGCCGACGCCTTCTCCGTTCCCGGCCGCGCCATCTTCGCCGGGCGCACCCCCGTCGAGTGGCTCGTGATCTGGGGCGTCCTCGCGGCCATCGGCCTGGTGGTCCAGTGGACGGGCCTGCTCAGGCGCGCCCTCCCGCGGCGACCCGCCGCAGACTGAACCCCGCCCGTCGCGCGGCGCGGCCCCTGTTCCACCTCGTCAACCGACGGCCTCGCCCGCGATGCGCTCTGCGCGCCTCCCTGCTCAGCACCCCACCTGCACCGCCTCGAGCCAGGCGGTGAGGAACGCGCTGATGTCGTTCGAGTTGACCGAACCGCTGCCGTCGAAATCGGCCTCGAGCGTGCCGTCCTGCACGTCGGCGAGCCAGGCGATCAGGAAGGCGCTGATGTCGTTGGAGTTGACCTGCCCGTCCCCGTCCCAGTCGGCGGGGCAGCCCCCGAGCACGGAGAGCGACGCCTCATCGCTGAAGATGGCCCCGCAGAGGTTGGTGACCACGCAGTCGTAGATGCCGGCGTCGGCGGGCTGCACGCTGGTGATCGTCAGTGTGGCGCTGCGGGCGCCGGCGACGACCCCGCCGCCGGGAGCGGCGCCCCCCGGCCCGTCAACGATCGGCGCGCCGTTGCGCCGCCACTGGTACGTCGGCGGGCACGTCCCCGTCACCGAGACCGAGAAGACCGCCGTGCCGCCGACCGCCTGTTCCTGTGGCGCGGGCTGCTGGACGACGCTGTTGGGCGTGCGGGTGGTGTGCAGGCCGTAGTCCGCGGCCACGCGCGGGATCTCGGCGTCCCAGTCCGCCGTCAGCGCCCACCAGTTCGTCATCCGGCCCGAGCCGATGTCGTACGGGATCATGTTCCCCAGCCCCGGCATCGCCTGCATCCAGTAGATGTACCAGTTGTGCTGCACGATGTCCGGCGGAACGATCCCGCCGGGCCAGGGGTACTGCAGCGAGCCCCAGGTCGCGGCGCTCACGGGGCGGTGCTGGCCCGTCCCCGACGGACGCCAGTCCTCGATGTCGCTGAGCACGACGGCGGCGTTCCAGTAGTCGTAGTGACTGGTCGTGTTGGGGGGCATGTGCGTCCAGCCGCAGCGGCCGGTGATGAACTGCCCCTGGGCGTTCTGGCCCACGAAGCGCTTCCAGAACAGGTCGGCGTTCCCGTCCTGCCGCTGCGCGGCGTAACCGAGGATCGCCTCCAACTGGTGGCCGTGGTTGTGCACCGACTCGTTGGAGGACCGCGTGTAGTTGTAGTTGTACAGCACGTACGTGCGGCTGTAGATCGGCAGGTCGTCCTGGAACCGGTAACTGTTGGAGATGTCGCCGGTGGTGGGGCTGGACATGTTGGACTCCACCGGCGCGATGTTGCCGTGGTGGTAGCCCCACAGCCAGACCTCCTTCACGCCCTCCTGGTCAACCCACGCCTGGGCGCCGAAGCGCGAGAGGATGGCCTCGTAATCCGGGAAATAGATGCCGGGAGAGCCGGTGCCGTGGGCCGGGTTGGTATCGGGCGGGAGCGGCTCGTAGACGTTGATGATGCGCACGACCCGGTACCCCAGCGAGGGGACGGCCAGCGGGTCGGCGTACCCGCGGAAGCGGCTCCCCTCCTCGAGCATGAACTTGGTCTCCCGCTCGAGTTGCCGGACGTAGTCCCGCAGCCCGGTCACGGTGCCGGACCAGGCGGCAATGGACGAGTCAACGTTCACCCCGTCGTTGGTCGGGATGTACCGGATGGCGACGACGGGCATGGCGTACGGGGCGCCCTCGGCGGGCGTAGCGAGCAAGGGATCGACCTCCTCCTCATCCGGCGGCAGGACCGGCTGGCGCACCAGCACGTCCACCGAGGCGCTGGCGGAGCCGATGCTCGCGGTCAGCGTCGCCGTGCCCGGGGAATGGGCGACGATGCGGCCCTGGGCATCCACGCTCGCAACGGACGGATCGGAACTCTCCCACGCCGCCGCGGCCGCGGGCAACGTGAGCGAACCGAGGCTCGTCTCAGCGCTGATGGCGATCCACTGCCGCCACGTGGGGTACATCTCCACCGCATCGACGGCGGTCTCGATCGAAGCGACGCTGATCCCGGCGAGGAAACTCTGCAGGACCTGCGCCGGCGTCAGTTCCGCGGCGTGGATGCGGAGTTCATCGATCGCCGCGGAGGCGTAGTGGGTCGTCCCCTCGGCGCCGATCTGGAACGTCGTCGCGCCGACGCCGGGCAGCGGGGCGGAGATCACGCTCTGCGCCACCTGCTGGCCGTTGACATACAGCCGCAGCCGCTGGGCGGAGGAACTCCAGGTGTACGCCACGTGCTTCCATGCGCCGGCCTCCCAGGAGGCGACGTTGACCCCTACGCCCATCTCCGGCACGCCCCCGGGGCCGTACTGGTTGAAGAGCGACCTGAGGTTGTTGGCCCCATCCTTGTTGAAGACCATCCCGCCCCCGCCGGTGCCGAACTGGAGGAACACGTGCGTCTGGCCGTCGCCCCCCGGCCAGGAGGGCTTGATCCAGAACTGCAGCGTCCCCTCGGTCGCGTTGATATTCCCCGCCGAGGGGTAGCGGACGTTGTTGGGGGTATTGAAGCGGGCGGCCATCCCGACCACCCCCGCCTCGTACGTCACGCCCGTGGCGACCGTGGGCGACTCCCCCTCCTGACCGTTGAGGTCGCCCTCGAACGAGAGGGACAGCAACTCCTGCTGAGCGGCCGCGAGGGAGACCGAGGCGGCCAGGAGCACGGCGACGGCGAGGCACGTCCGGACGAAGAGATGCATGATCAAAGGACTCCAATCCAGAACAGGTGTCCGTAATGCTGTGGCGACACCGCATCAGCCGGGCGCCGTGACCAGCCCGAATGCAGCGCACGGTGGACCGCCCCCCACCCCGACGCGGCGCCGCTCGGCGAGCGGCCCTCCGGCCCCCCTCCATAGAGACAAAACGACGCCCGCCAGCCGACGCCGCAGCGCTCGGCGAAAAAGGAGACCGCCGCCGCGCACGCGCCGCACCGGCCGCGCCCATGGACGCGGGAGGCGGCCGTCAGCCTGGATCAGATGCCCCCTGGGTCGAATGCCCCCGGCGCGGACGCCTCGCCCGCTAGCACCCCGCCGCCAGGGCCGCGAGCCACGCCGTCAGGAACGCGCTGATGTCCTCGGAATCGACCGACCCGTCCTCGTTGTAGTCAGCCAGGCCGCTCGGCCGGCCGATCTCGGCGATCCAGTCGGTCAGGTACGCGGCGATGTCGTTGGAGGCGACCCTCCCCGAGCCGTCCCAGTCCGCCGCGCACACCCGCACGCGCAGCAGCCCCTGGCCCGTGAGGGCGCCGGCGCCGTTGCGCAGGTCCGCGGTGAAGTAGAACCACCCGTCGTCGGTGTAGAACGCGTCGTCGTTGTTGAACACGCCGACGTACGCGTCGTCGTTGGTGGCGTCCCCGTCGCCGTCGAGGTCGATCGGGTCCCCCTCGCGCACCACCACGCGCCGGCGGTTGAGCACGACCACCGCGTTGGCGTCGTCGTCCGGCGCGTTCGTCACGCCCCCGATGAGGTAGTCCCCCGCGCCGTTGCAGACGTTGAGGAAGAACGTCTGCGGGTACGACAGGTCGCCGTAGCGCTCCGTCTCGCCGGGGCGGACCGTGATCCGCCCGCCGGTCGAGGCCACCAGCACGCCGTTGCGCACCACGTAGTCGTCCGTGTTGGTGAACGCCCCGCGCGTCATCCAGCACCGCCCGTTGTGCGACATGCTCTCATCGACCGCCGCCGACGCCACCGGCGCCACGGTGCGGCCCATCGGGTCCCACAGCAGCACCGCCCCCTGCTGCGCCACCACGCCGTTGTTCACCACCACCGCCTGCGCCAGCACCGGCGCCTGCAGCACGCCCATGCCGATCCAGTGCTCCCCCGACGCGTCCACGCGCAGCCGCCCCGGCTCCAGCGAGCCCCAGTTCACCGAAGGATCGTCGAGCTGCCCGTAGGGGGCGAACTCCGGGTCGCGCGTCGCCGCGAGGATCTGCTCCCCCCGGTACCAGATCGCCTGCCCCGCCCGCTGGCCGAACTGGATGTTCCCCGCGCGGAAGCAGACCGTCCCCACACCGTCGTTGAGGATGTTCGGCGAGTCCAGCGGCGCGCCGTACAGACCGCCCTGCGCCGCCGGCGCGGGCATCTGCTCGCGCGCCACCGTCCCGAACCGCCCCCCGTCCCACTTCATGATCACGTCCCGCCCCGACGAGCCGCTCAGCGCCCGCGAGGAGAAGACGAACTGCCCCGCATCGTTGATCCCCATGACGCGCCCGAAGGCCCCGTAGACCTCCCCGGGCCCCAGCCCGTCGGAGGCCCCCTCGCGCAGCGCCACCGCCGCCAGCCGGTCCCACCCCACCAGGATCACCTCGTTGTTCTCGTTGGTCGCCGGCGGCGCGAGCCTCGCCCGCATGATCCACCGCTGCCCGCTGGGGCTCGCGTACGGGCGGTCGAACTGCGTCGTCACGCCGGAGTTGAACGTCATCCCGTCCATCCCCGGCACGACCGACGTCGGATGGCCCGGGATCGTGGTGTACAGCGCCTCGATCGGACCCGCGGTTATGGGGCCGGCGCACAGGGCCGCGGCGGCGAACGCGCAGGACAGCCGAAGGGCGCGGACGCGGGAGTTCATCGTGGCATCCTCCGTTGGCGGGCCGGCCGGACCCCGCGGGCGTCGCGGCCCCGGGAACTCCAAAACTACCCGACGCCCCGCCGGCCGCAACGGCCGTGCCACCCATTTCGCGCGCACCCGCCGCGCGGCCCCTCGGGGCCGGCCCGGTCCGGCGCGGGGATCGCCGCCCGAAGCACGGCCGCCCGCCTCAGCACCCGCCGCCGACGGCCTCCACCCACGCGGCCAGGAACGCCGCCACGTCCGCCGTGTCCGCCGCGCCGTCGCGGTTGTAGTCCGCCAGCGCCACCCCCTCGGAGACCGACACGACCCACTGCGAGATGAACGCGCCGATGTCCGCCGAGTCCACCGCGCCGCTGCCGTCCCAGTCCGGCTTGCACACCACCGCCCGCAGCAGCCCCTCCCCGATCACCCGCCCCGCGCCGTTGCGGATCGTCGCGCCGAAGTAGTACCACCCGCCGTCGCCGAGCGCTGCGCCGTCCACGGCGAAGGCGTCGATGTACGCATCGTCGTTCGCCGCGCCGTCCCCGTCGAGGTCCACCGGGTCGCCGGCGCGGACGAGCACGCGCTGCCCGTTGAGCACCACCGCCGCGCCGCGGCCCGCGCCGGGCGCCTCGGTCACGCCGCCGACGGCGACATCCCCCATGGCGCTCGCGCTCATGGAAAAGAACGCCGGCCCGCCGGCGCCCGCGCCGAAGACCTCGCGCTCGCGCGGGTCCAGCGTCACCGGCGCCCCCGCCAGCGCCACCGGCTCCCCGTTCCGGAAGACCCACTCGTGCCCCGCGTCGTCCACACCCCGCGCCAGCCAGTCCCCCGCCGGCGTCACCCGCAGCGCGGCGAGGGTGAACGCGATCACCTCCACCCCCTCCTCCGGCGCCGCCTCGACCGCGGGAAGATCCGCCGCGGCCAGGCTCGCCGCCACCTCATCATCCACCGGCGCCAGCACCGGCCGGCCCGCCGCGCCGATCCGCCCGCGGAACGTGCGCTCCCTCACCCCAGCGCCGTCATCCACCATCGCGCGGAAGGAGAAGACGCCGTCGTCGCCGATCGTCAGCGCCTCGGCGAAGGACGTGAAGACCCCGGAGGGGCCCGGCGCTGGGCATCCCGTTCTGGCCGCGACGCGCGCATGCCTCCCCTCGCCGACGATGAGCGCCTCCCCCGCTGTCCCCGCCCCGTCCACCACCGCGGCCCGGACGATCCACCGCCGGCCATCGGGGCTCACCCCCCCCCCCCCCCCCCCCCCCCC
>Ga0207864_1000214_pt1 | contig 92167 bp, 119 predicted proteins | sample HigsolmetaAR202D_FD_184834 | JGI IMG/M metagenome (GOLD analysis project Ga0207864, IMG submission 184834) | Ionic liquid and high solid enriched microbial communities from the Joint BioEnergy Institute, USA - AR20-2-D (SPAdes) (version 2) ...
ATTATCAGCCTGTATTTCCGCTGTAGGAGAAAGGCGGAGAGGGATGGTACACCAAACCCACTGGCAAACCATCCATTGCCGCAGTCTCCACGGAAGAAAAAACGGAATTGGGCTCAAGCACCCAAGAGCAAAACCCTCAAGCAGAAAATCGAGGAACGCAGGGTCCTCCTGGCTGAGATAAAGGAAGATGACGAGTACGTAGATGACGGCATCCCGTCTCTTCATGTTCCTCTTGTCGATTTGAAATCTCGCCATTGTAGGTGGCCGACGAAGAAGGAGGGCGGCGTATGGTTCTTTTGTGGGTTGGACTCGAAGCCTGGGCACTCTTACTGCACTGGCCACTACGATATGTCCACTCGTGATTTCGACTTGAAATTAACTGCACTGCCTGAGAAAGTTGCGATGTAAATAGGGAAGGCCACGGAGGGCAGGGCATGGCGATTGTCATCAAGAAGAAGGCGTCCACGATCAAACTGAAAGGGAAGTGCGAAGAATGCACGAAGTGGAGCCAAACGAACCTGACTCAGGTTTGGGTCAAGAAGAATCTCGGGTGGTGCAAGACTCATGTCTGCTACACGCCTGGAGATGGAAGCTGTTGGCAATTCGAGGCTCGTACATGACCCAGATGCTTAGTGAACTTGCCGTGGTCTTAGCCTTCGGCTTCATCATCGCAATGATCCTCTTGGCATAAGGGAGTATCGCATGGAGGTATTTCAGAAGGTTGAGGGTGCTGAGGCAGTCCTCTACGAGAAGGGAGTCTTCAAGTCAGCACCGGTATACACCCGAAACGGGTATCTTCACGCACAGGTACGAAGCGGATTCATCCGTCTGTCGGCGGACGGTGGTACGTCAAAGAAGGGCTGCGCATTATACTATCTGAGATGGAACGACCCAATTTATCAGGACGCCTACGGGCGTCTGATTGTGCACAAGACTGAGGGAGCACGAGACCTAGACCCTGGTTCTGTCCGCAGACTCACAGGTGGTCAGTCGTTCCCAGCGGTGGCTGCATTAACCAATGATCCTTGCAATTAATTGCACAGCGAGGAAAGTTCGTTAGGGTGAAGGGGATCGCAGCACCAATCCATGGAGGGACCATGAGAACCCCAAGAAGTAACCGAACGGTTTACAGGTGTCCCGACCCCTTCGCACTAAGGTCTAGGGTGATAGACGCTCATCTAAGTAGCAAAACCAAGGAGGTGTTCATGAGCAAGAACGTTGCAATTCGCCTGTCGGTAGAAGACACGACTGCGCTTCATCGGAAGATCATCAAGCTGGTCGAGACCGCGAATGAATCAAGTGTCGCAGCTCGAAATGATGCACGAGTTCTTTACGATCTGGTTGGTGATTATCGTACCAGCTTCGAGGGTCTTCTGAACGTGGTGGCCGAGGTAGTGACAGGCGTTAAGGAACGGCAGGTCGTGGATATCGGTGCGCTTGAGCACAGCATGATTATCGCGAAGGGGGCCATCGAAGAGCTCGACAAGAGGCTCGATGTCTACAGCACGCAGCCGTATGCAACCGTCCCGCATGTTGATGATCCCGACCCGTCGCTGGTGAACGCACTGGAATCTGCCTTTGCGGCATCAGACGATGACCTTCCGAAGTTCATCGACAAGAAAATCTAGGGCGGAAATTTCGTCAGGGTAGTGAAGTTAATTTCATTACCCTGACGGCAGCGGAGGGCTGAATGGCAATAAAAATCGTAAAGAAGCGGAACGCACCGGTAGCGAGGGAGCCTGCCCCTCTCGTGGAAGAAGTGCAAGAAACGCCGAAGACCGAAGCAACAAAGCCCGAACCGTCAGAATGCAGTTTCTGCGGTCACCTATACATTTACCCGTGTCACGGGAAGAGCGAGACCTGCATGAATGCACGATGGCGGAGGGGCGAAATCACAAACTAGGGGTAGAAGAGTGAAGCTCTACAGAGTGGAAATGGTTCTTTCGGCCACCTTGTACGTGAAGGCGGACGATGCTGTGCAGGCCCTGGAAAAGGCGAAGAAGCTGCACGGGAAGCGTTTGACTCTGGAGGGGACGAAGGACGTTGCAGTCTCCATTGCCGAGTTTGATTCGCTAAAACTGCCTGAGCAATCGTTTACGCCTATAGCCTGGATTTCTGGGCCGGACCCGAAGTTCGAGCCCGATGTCGTCTATGAGGGTTAGGGTCGATGCCAATCGTCATCAAAAAGAAAGCGGGGGCTCCGAAACCGGAGCCCCTTATTCCAGAAGCCAAGGCTCCAAAGGCGAAACATCAGCCGAAGCACCTACTTGATCGCGTGTGCCTGAAATTGATTGCAAAGAACCGGAACTTGCTGGTCCCGTGGATAATGATGGCGAGCTACGCCTACTACATTGCGGATACGCCCATCATTTCAGACGGGTGTTATGACAGCCTGTGCCGAGACCTTTTCCGCCACTATGACCAAGTGACCCACCGCCACAAGAGTTTCATTCAGAGGGAAAGCCTGAAGGCTGGCTCAGTCTTCCACCTCAAGGCCGAGGACTACCCAAGTATCGTCCGTAGCGCGGCGCATAGGCTAATGCAGGCTGCTTCTTCTGGTAGGGCAGATGATCTGCTATAAGTTTGCAATTAATTGCATGGAGACGACCATGAGCGCAGACAAGGAACTGATTGGCCTGCCGGAGGCCGTCCGGACGATGGCCGACCCGAGGATTACCGTGTCCAGCCTGATGAAGGCAATCGAGGAAGGCAGGCTGGTGGCTCAAGATGACCCGAAGAGACCTGGCCGGAAGATGGTCAAGCTCGATGACGTGCAGGCGATGCTCAACCCACCAGCCGAAGAACCGAAGGTCGAAGAACCGAAGGTCGAAGAACCGAAGGTCGAAGAACCGAAGGCCGACACGGGCATCTTCATCAAGAAGCGTCGCAAGTGAAATTAATTTCATGGGCAAGGTCATCAAGCTGACAAGTCGGGGGCCGGAGAAAGTCCCGGCCCCCAAGAAACTCACACCGCAGATGATTGCGCTGATAAAGGCCCTTGCCAGAGAAGGGGCACGTGAGGACCATAGGGCATCATTGAAAAATGGGTAGCCCATGAATCGTGCAGCCATCTACGCTCGTTTTTCGACTGACCAGCAGAACGAAAAGTCCACGGAAGATCAGATAAAGCTCTGCATGGAGTTCGCCCAGAGAGAGGGTTTGCAGGTGGTCGCCACCTACGAGGACAAGGCCAAGTCGGGCGGCTCCATCTTCGGGCGAGATGGGCTTTTCAAGATGATGCAGGATGCGCAGGAGCGGAAGTTCGATGTCATCCTGGTCGAGGCCGTGGACCGTCTCTCCCGCGATATGGAAGACCTCGCGGGGCTCTACAAGCGGATGACCTTCCTCGGCATCTCGATTCGTGCCGTCCATGAGGGTGTGGTCAACACGGTGCTGGTCGGTTTGCGGGGTCTGGTGGGGCAGCTCTACCGCGAGGACAACGTACATAAGACCAAGCGCGGCATGGCAAGTCTGGTTGACAAGGGGCTGTCAGCCGGTGGGCGGGCCTACGGGTACAGGCCGGACCCCAACCAGAAGGGCAAGCTCATCATCGTTGAAGAGGAAGCCGAGATCATCCGGCGCATATTCGAGGAGTATGCAAGCGGGAAACCTCCCCGCAAGATCGCTCACGACCTGAACGAGGAAGGGGTGCCGCCGCCACGGGGGACCAAGTGGAACGCCTCCACGATCAATGGAAACGCTTCGAGGGGGCACGGCATTCTCCGTAACCACATCTATGCAGGAAAGTTGGTCTGGAATCGCGTCAGGATGATTCGTGACCCTGACACGGGCAAACGGCTGTCGAGACCCAATCCACCTGACCAATGGCGATTCAAGGACGTTCCTGAGCTTCAGATCGTTCCGACAGAGTTGTGGGAGAAGGTGCAAGAGCTCAAGAGGGCCACTGCCAATGTTCCCCTTCACGCACAAGCAAGGAAGCCCAAGCGGCTCCTGTCCGGACTTCTGCGGTGTGGCTCATGCGGGGCAGGGATGTCGATCCAAGGGGCGGACAAGACGAATCGAAAGCGCATCCGCTGCTCAGCGGCAGTGGAGAGCGGCACGTGCCCTGACCCGAAGACCTTCTATCTCGACACGGTTGAGAACCTGGTGCTTGACGCCTTGGCTGAGGAGCTGACCAACCCAGAGGCCACCGCCGTGTACCTGAAAGAGTACATCGAGGAGCGGAAGAGGTTGGCGAAGGAAATAGCTGACAACCGTGCCTACTACGAACGGCAGCTGGCCAAGGTGGTCGGTGAGATGGACCGCCTACTGACCCTCTACCAGAAGAGTGTGGTCGAGCTCGACATGCTGGAGGCCAAAATGCCGCAGCTTAGGGCGGAGCGCGACCGGCTCAGGGGATTGCTCGCAGCTCAACCAGAGGTGCCCAAGACCATTGATTTGCACCCAATGGCGGTTAAAAAGTTTGAGGAACAACTCAAGAGCCTCAAGAAGGCGGTCGAGGCCGGAGTAACCGAGGGGGACGGTGAGTCGATCAAGGCGCTTCGGGAGGTGATTGAGACCGTCACCGTCTACAGGGACGACAGCAAGGTTGGTGGCGTTCGCGTGGAAATTCGCGGATATCTCAACCCGTTAGTCGCCATCGGGGACGCAACGAAGAAGGCAGAAAAGGAGGTTTCCGATGTGACCGGTAAGACCGTTGGATCGGGTGATGATTTAAGCGGTAGCGGGGGCCTGACTCATTCTGAATCATCACTCAAGGTTATCAGGTTCTGCATCTCTCGTGCAGCATAAGGGTACGGAATGAGAACGGCGACTGATGTTCTTGAGCGTCTTAGGCAGGTTCTGGACGGCCTGGAGGATGAAATGCCGGAGTGTGGTTTCATGCTGGTGGGGTCGATCCCATACGATGAGGGGTCTGGTGTGGTGTTCGTCACCAATCTGGATGACGACTCAGTGGAGTCCATAGCAGAAGATATCCTCTGCGAAGAATTAGATGAGGTACATGTCAAGACACACAAATACGATGCGTAGCATAGCGATTGTCATCAATGGTTACCCCCGGTCGGGGAAGGACTCGGCTGCGAACCTGATCAGCGCAGCCTTATCGTTCGATTGGGTATACCACTCGGTAAGCAGTGTTGATCCTGTCCGACGCTTCTTGCAGGACTTGGGGGTCAGCACCAAGAAGAAGGGGCCACAGGAGCGGAAGCTGATGGCCGACATCCAGTCGCTTCTGAACACATATGACTGGCTTCCGATCCGACACACGGCCAAGCACGTGGACCGGCTGTTCAGGGTCAACCCTGACAGGAACTGCGTATGCTTCGTCCATATCAGGGAGCCTGACGCCATTAGGATGTTCAAGGGTCTGGTGGAGGCGAAGGGGTACACGTGCAAGACCATGTTCGTGGATAGGCAGGTAGCGAGGGAAGAGACCCTGAGCCTTTACCAGAACCACGCCGACACATCGGTCGAGCAGATGGAGTACGACATCGTGCTCGACAACAATTCTTCAATCGAGCACTTTGCAATTAATTGCAAAGCTATTGCCAAGATGATCATGGAGGACAAGCTTTGACCACGATTTCAGCCACGACAGTTCTTCGCTCACGTAATGCGGCTCGACCGGAGAAGGTACTCACGACCCTTCTGCTTCGGTATCCCAGGTTCGTCCATGCGGAGCTGATGACCCACAGGGTGTTCAGCCGCAATGCCGCCAGCTCACGGGCCATTCCGACCAAGAAGCTGATTCAGGACGTGATAGAGAACCCGGCAATCCCGATCTTCTGGGGCAAGAACCAGCCGGGGATGCAGGCCAGAGAAGAACACGACGCCCTCGTATTCGCTCCTGTCCCGATGGCCTATGGCGGGAAGCGGCTGGAGCTCGAACAGAACAGGGGCCGGACACCAGAGGAAGCCTGGCTCAATGCCCGAGACCTCGCCGTCATGTCGGCCAAGGCGTTCGCAGAAGCAGGTTATCACAAGCAGATCGTGAACCGGCTGCTGGAGCCCTTCTCCCACATCACCGTCCTCGTCAGCGCGACCGAATGGGAAAACTTCCTGGCCCTGCGAGACCATCCGGATGCCGAGCCGCACATCCGCAAGCTGGCCCAGGAAATCCGCAAGGAGCTGGAGCGGGAGGATAATATTCAGACCCTTCAGCCTAGTGAGTGGCACCTGCCGTTCGTGACGCCGACCGATCCCAAGGAACCAGCGGACAAGCTGACCGGTCCGGAGCTGGCCAAGGCGATCAAGCTTTCCGTCGCCTGTTGCGCCTCCACCAGCTACAAGACGGTGGACGGCTTTGATATGACCGGAGAGCGGGCCGAGAAGATTTTCGACAAACTGGTGAGGTCAGAACCGATCCACGCGAGCCCGCTTGAGCACGTAGCACAGGCTGACTGGATCACCCCTCACTCCAAGGCGTGGGCGTACCCAGAGCAGCACCGCAACTTCGTCGGTTTCCGTCAGTACCGCGCGATTTTCGAGGTGGGTAATGTCGAGGCTGAATGATCGTCAGCGGGTGGAACTCATGCTTCCCCCGCAGGTCATGCTGGCCGTGTTGCTTGCGGGGGTAGACGATCCTGAACATCCAGACGCTAAACGGTGCCAAGAGCTTCTGCTGCTGGCATCAATGGAGCCCATCAAGGACCTCACCCATGACCGGCAGAGGCAGATTGCCAACAGGGTGGCGAGGGATCATGCGGAGGCAACAGCCCCCTACCGAAAGGAAGGTGGGCGGGTCGATAAGATGGGCCTCATCGCCTACTACTGGCTGAAAGCCCTGCTCGATCAGGAGTACCTTGTTCTCGGACCAGAGAGCTATTTCTCGCAGGCGCTGGATATAATGCTCCCCGCATTGGAGCCAGCTGCCCAAATCGAGAACATGGATAAATCAGCCCAAAAACAGGCGCGGAAATTCCTGATGGGTCTTCAGAAGATGGGCTATTACAGGGGTGTTGACCCGAATCTGGTAGGAATGTAAAAGAGATTCGTCGGACAATAATGGGGATGTCCGGCATATGGTGACTGGCTGACCGACGCCAAGGGTAAATAAGCCCTTGGCGTTTTTTATTTTCGATTGTAGATTTGCAATTAATTGCATGTCAGGAGACGGCGGTATGCACAAGATCGCTGATCATGACGGTAGAGTGTACCAGACCATAAATTGAGGTGGCACGAGTCAAGGAGGATTTTGTGTCGGTAATAGTAAAGTACGACAAGAAGGCATCGAACACCGACGCTTTCGCCATCCTGGCGGAGGCTTGGTACGAAATGGTTCAGGACGGGCTCACACCCGACAACGTGGGTGTTCCACCTTTCACGACTGATTCCGAAGTCATATACGCCATTTCTAAGGAAGGAGATATTGTTGGTGTTTTGACGTGGGATCGTATGACGGACGGGGCGTTCAATCTCACGGTCGTATATGTCGAACCTTCAAGCCGTCGCCAAGGCGTTTTCAAGGCCATGGTGAATAAGCTGATTGAAATCGCCAAGAAGGATAACACAAACAGGATTATCGCAGCATTGCCTGGGGTTGAATCCGTAGTCAGGGCGTTCAGTGCTGCTCAATTCGCCCCCGTTTCCACCCTCTATGAGTTTGAACTTAGGAGGTGAGGAATGGCAGCAGGTAGTTTCTGGGGGGACCTAGTAAGGAACTTACGGGAAGAAAGCGGCATCTCTCAACGATCCCTGGCTGAAAGAGCCAAGGTCTGCCGCTCCACACTTCGGCGGATTGAAGCCGGAGAAATCTCCGCCGATGTCGATACTCTTGAGCGTATTCTCAATGTTTTCGGGTATGAACTGGACGCTTTCAGCAGGACTGACGGAGGGCGCTGTCACGCAGATTCAGCCTATTGCTATCGGTAATTCGTAAGTTAGTGTCGGGTTGAAATTCCAATTTCACGGAGGAAATGGAGATGCCTGACATCGAAGCTCCAGACATCAACGAACTTTACCAGCTGTGCGACTTCGCGGAAACGCGACTGGAGCAGCTCGCTGGTGCCACTGATTTTGATGACGGCGGGGATGATGATCCGCCGTCCGAGTGGGAGTGGGGCTGTCTGAACAAGACCCGCGCATGGCTGAAACAGCTCAAGGAAATCACGCCCGAGCAGGAGATCGACATGGCCATGGCCGTGCTCAAGAAGTACCGGGAAAGCCACGGCGTGATGGTCGTTCTCGACCTTTCGACCGATCATCTGTCCCAGGAAACGAAGCTTGCGTGGCTGGATGGGAAGCTGGAGCCGTATCTGACCTACAGGTACGATGATACGGGCTGGTGGTTGTGGACCTGCGCCGGGGAGCCGGAGTTAGAGAAGGTCCCCGAGGATTTGCAGACCATCATTAGGAAAGCCTCGGAGATTGGGTACGAGTGGATACGATTCGACAAGTATTCGCCCCGAGCTCATGGTTTTCCGGTTTACGAGTGAAGTTAATTGCAAGGTATCGTAATGCTGACAGTGATGTCGTTTGGGTTCAAATTTGGGACGCCAAGAGCGGATCACGTGATTGACTGCCGAGATATCGTCAACCCTCACCGGCACCCGAAGTACAAGCCGCTTACCGGATTGAACAAGGCCGTACAGGATTACGTGATGGCTGACCGGAAGGCGCAAAATATCCTGCGGGAGGCGTCCGAGCTTTATTTGAAGGATGGGAAGATCGTGGCTTTCGGGTGCCTCGGTGGTCGCCATCGTTCCGTTGCTCTTGCCGAGAAATTCGCCGCCCTGGCTACTGAAAGGGGGCTCACTGTGCGGGTGATTCACCGAGAACTTTCCGCTTGATTCGGCAGTATCGGGTGAGAAAGTCGAGGTGTAGAACAAATATTGGTGAGGCAATGGCAGAGCAGACGACTCTTTTCGGAAAGACGCTGGTTGAGGAGATTCAGGACAAGCTCATCGAGGACATAAAGGAGTATGAGTTTGTAAAGCAGAATACGGTCTTGAAGACGCCTGGCAACAAGTGGCGGGTGGCTTCGGCGTTGCAGAAGGCCATTCGTCGCGGTCAGGTGGAGATGGCCCTTAAAACCGCGCACGCGATCCACGGGTTTGAACCGGATTATGTGTGGCGGCGACTCTGTACGGTGGTCATGGAAGAAGTCGGCGTTGCTGACATTGATCTTTGCGCTCGATATCTCTGGGTGGCCACGAATAAGACGTGGCGGAACAAAAATGGAGGGAGCCTGCAATTCCTCTACATGCTGGTCGAGCAGATGTGTCGGTCACTGAAGGACCGGAACTCGTGCGATCTACCTGTGATTGGGCAGATTGACCCGGCCATGGAAGAGCATCGTAAGGCTGCCAAGGACCTGACAGCTGATCAACTGGCTGAGGTTGTGGCTGACAATGACGTGCCAATCGAGAACAGGGCTCTGGCCGCACAGGCACTCGGCTGTTGGGATCACCCGAATTTCACGAAAACTCATGGAGGTCACGTTTATCTGGAGGCTCTGAAGGCGGCTGGAATCCCTGATAAGGTTATCGAGGTGGCCAAGATGGGTAGGCAGAAGCAGTACGAGTGGATGCCTTATGGTATTCCGTTCGTATGGCAGCTAGCCGAAAAGGCGAAGCAGGAAAATTCCCTGACTTGGGAGCCTGATGAGCTTACGCAGTTGCCGCTGGTGGCAGGTCTTCCATCGGAGGCGTTTGACCGGCACAATCAGGAGGGAAACCGCAGCCTTGCCTATTTCTTCAAGGCATGTGAGCCGGTCCGAGAGACTTACATTGAACTTTTGGGGCCAGATAAGGCCAAGTGCCTGAATGCCCTCGGTGCCGTCCTTTTCCGAGTGGAGGGGCATCAGGTGGATCGAAGGCTGGTTTATCCTGGATCGAAGGAAATCGACCGGACGGCTCGGATTGGCGATCTTTGGTATAATGGGGTTATCCCCGAACACCAGCAGAAGCTGATGGAAGTCACCGCCGCCCATTTGGATGATCTCCACAAGGCAAGGGTGAGAGTGGTATCACCCACCCCATAGACTTTTACCTCTGGACAGACTAGAACCGCATGGTAATTTGCAATTAATTGCAATAGCATGACACGGAGGTTGTAATCCATGCGGGTTCTAGTAGCTGGCGGTGCCGGTTTCATCGGTCTTCACCTTGTAAAGGCTCTCCTCGATGAGGGGCACCAAGTCAGTGTCATCGACAATTTCCTGACGGGTTGGCCTGTTGAGGATGCGAGGCGTTTCCTCGGGAATAGAGGGCCGGAGGTCGAGTTCCACGATATGGATATCAAGGGTCTTTTCGGTCAGTGGGACTTTGATCTGATCTATAACCTGGCTTGCCCTGCCTCGCCCATCCACTACCAGAAGGATCGAGTTGACACGCTCATGACGAGCGTTCTGGGGACGTATAACCTGCTTATGTTGGCACACGCGACCGGAGCCAGATTCGTTCAGGCGTCCACGTCCGAGATTTACGGCGACCCAGAGGTTCATCCGCAGGCGGAGACTTATGTCGGGCATGTGAACCCGATTGGTCCTCGGGCCTGCTATGACGAGGGCAAGCGAGCCGCTGAAACGCTCTGCTTCGACTTCCGGCGAGACAGGGGGGTTGATGCCAGGGTGGTGCGCATCTTCAACACCTATGGCCCGTGGATGCACGAGGAAGACGGGCGGCTGGTCAACACGTTCGTGCAACAGGCTTTGAAGGAAGAGCCGATCACGGTTTTCGGCACCGGTCAGCAGACCCGCTCGCTTTGCTATGTGGATGACCTGGTGCGTGGCCTGGTGATGGTCGGAATGATTGACCATCTGGACGTTCCGGTGAACCTCGGCAATCCCGCCGAGTATACGGTTCTCTCCATCGCTGAGCGTGTACGAGACTTCCTCGGTAGCAAGTCGCCCATCGTATTCAAACCGCTTCCCGCTGATGATCCGAAACAGCGTAGGCCGGACATTTCTAGGGCTCAGAAGATGCTCAACTGGACGCCGACAATTCCGTTCGATGTCGGCCTGGAGCTCACGGTATGCTACTTCAAAGAGGTTCTGGATAAATGAGCACCGTCATTGTTACGGGGGCTGGGGGCCTGATCGGCTCCGAGGCCGTTCGTCATTTTGTCAAAGAGCATCGCGTCATTGGCATCGACAATGACGCTCGTGCTTCATTCTTCGGGTCGGACGCTTCGACAGAATGGCAGCTGCGTAAGCTGAAGGAAGAGTTCGGGCCCAAGTTCGTCCGGGTCAATCTGGATATCACAGATACTACTGGCGTTGAGGCCCTTTTCTCTGGTTGCCGGAATGACATTGTTGCCGTGGTTCACTGCGCGGCTCAGCCCTCCCATGACTGGGCGGCCAAGGCACCGCACACGGATTTTCGTGTGAACGCACATGGCACCTTGAACCTGCTGGAGGCCGTCAGGGTTTTCACCCCGAATGCGGTGTTCGTTCATCTGTCCACGAACAAGGTATACGGCGACCGACCGAACTATTTGCCGCTGATCGAGAAGGCGACACGGTTCGATCTGCCGTACTCCGATCCGATGTTTGACGGTGTGGACGAGCAGATGAGCATCGACCACACCAAGCACAGCCTTTTCGGTGTCAGCAAGGCGTCCGCCGACCTCTACGTGCAGGAGTATGGTCGATATTTCGGGTTGAAGACCGTTGCCCTTCGCGGTGGTTGTCTGACCGGTCCGGCGCATTCAGGCACCAAGCTGCACGGGTTCCTGTCTTACCTGGTTAAGTGCGCAGTGACCGGAGAGACCTACACGATCATCGGTTACGGCGGAAAGCAGGTTCGAGACAACATTCACTCCGCCGACCTGATTGAGGCAGTGGATCGCATTGTCAGGAAGCCGCCTGAGCCGGGCACCGTGTTCAACATCGGTGGAGGGCGGGAGAACTCAGTCTCCATCCTCGAAGCCATTGACACGGTGCAGCACATCCTCGGCGTCGAAATGAAGGTAGAGTTCAACCCGACTCCGCGCATCGGGGATCACAAGTGGTACATCACGAACAACCGTAAGCTGATGGATGCCTATCCTGGTTGGTCACCTAAGACCTCGGTGCGGCAGACCATCGAAGAAATATGCGAGGCCATGAAGGTTCGTTGGGGTAAGTGATATGGTCAAGCTTCTGTTCGATCCGATCACGACCAATGACCCGCAGTTCTGCGTCATGAACTTCAAGATGCAGCAGGCTGCGAGGTTCCTGATTGAGTGGCGGGATGACCTGTTCATCCGCTACATCCTGCCGGAACGTGTCAGTGATGACGCTCAGGAGTGGGTTATTAATAATGACTGGCTGTTCCACCACCCGCAGATCGAATACATCAAGGTCCCCACGTTCAAGGATCGCATGAAGGAATACTACCGCTATTGCGACAAGCTGTGGTGGTTGACGCGGTTCAACGGTCCTCTCTGGGACACAGATATTATCCTGACGTGTCGGGTTCCCATGGTTCCGGCCTACAAGGCCAATATGAAGGGAATCCGGTCACCGAACCATCGCTTCTCCCGTAAGGTGGTGGTCATCGACGATATGCCGGTCATGTCGTTCAAGGAGAACGTGGGGCAATCTCAGCCAGACGTTCAGGACCTGCAACATGTAGCGGCGTATCTGGCGTCGGACCTCAACTTGTTCATCAACCCGTGGGAACGGGATCAGATGCTGCAAGTGGCCCGGAAATGGATCACACCCAGCCGGGTTCGGGAACTCTCTGAGAAATCCTTGTACTCGATACCGGTTCGCATTGATGCAGTTAATTGCAAACCGGAAGAGATTGTCAGGAAGACCCATAACCGGGAAAAGGATTTCGTTCTCGGGTACACGCAGCGGTTCGAGGTGACACACAGGCGCTCGACCGACGTGCTCAAGACCATGGAGAAGCATTGGATTTACCGTGGTGGTCGGACGAAGGTTCGTTTCGTCTGCACGTCCAACTCCAAAGCTGTGAAGACGGGAGGGGTCGAGACCGAGGGTATTGAGTTCAGGCGTCCTCCCCGCGAGGAGTTCTGGCGGATGATGCGGGAAGAGGTGGACCTGATCCTCGTTTTCACCCGTGATGATGGATACACGTTATCCCTCATGGAACCGCTTGTTCAGGGTACTCCTGCTGTGGTTCACAGGGCTCCATATGCCGAGGCCATGCTCGGAAAGGACTACCCGTTCTTCGTCGGGGGCGACAACGAAGCCTACGCCCTCGTAAAGGCATTCATGGATGACTACGCGGGGCTCTATGAGAGGTTCAAGGAATGGCAGCAGACCAAGCTTCTGCCGCTCCTGCTTGAGCGTAATGAGAACTGGTTCCCTCTACAGCTGAAGAAGTTCATCGAGGATTACGACGCTGAGGCTAAGGAAAAAATCAAGGCCGTAACAGCCGAGAACGAGATCGAACACTTCCTGATGCAGAAGGACGAGTTCGTCATGTTGGATCGCCTTATCGAAGGTAGGGAAGAAGGCGTTATCCGTTCATTGGCCGACGAAACAGCGGAAAGTAAGCGGTTCAAGGTAGCCACGACTTTCGCAACCGATCTGAACACGTACAGGACTGGCTTGATTTACCGGGAAGGCTATAGGGACGCTTCGATAAAGCCTGGCCACCTCAAGAGAGTGAAATAATGGAAAAGCCGGAAATCGCAGTGTTGCGACGATTCACACCTGGGATCAGCGTGACTCTTATCGCAGATGAGTTCACGCGATACTTCAGGGAGAAAGGCCACAAGGTCGTTGAAATAGACACAAAGGACAGAGGCTTCGATTTCAGTCCGTGCCACAAACGGCATGTTCTTTCATTGGACGAAGCGGCTCTTCCCGACATGTTGGCTCGAACCCTATACACCTTCCCGAGGCGGGTGGTTTCTCTATGGGTCAACAATTGGGAGGAAATCTCCCTGATTCAGCAGATGAGCTACCTCAGCTGTTTCATGAAGCCCAAGGTGAACAGCGCCACGGTAGTCCATGTAAGTCATTCGCATTACACGGACAGGATCATCAAGGACTTCGCAAGAAAGCATCTGGCTCCCTCGGTCACGAGGGGCCTCGAAAGCCGGATGAAGGTCAATCTGTTCGGGATTGGCAGTGAGTTCCAGTCAAGACATCAGAACGACCCTGACAAGCTGATCGTACCGTACAACCGTGTGAACCAGTCGCAGAAGAACATTCAGTTGCACGTGGAGGTAACGCGGCAGTACCTGGCGATGGAGGCGAGAAGGGGTCGCAAGCCGACCGTCGATTTCTTCTACTCCGCGAAGTTTGCGCCGGATCGTAAGGCGTATGACGTGGGCGGGGATGTCTACACCTACATCCCGCAGTACGAGCGGCAGAAGTTCGTGGAGGCGATCCCGAATTACGGCATGTTCTTGTCCACGTCGCTGTTTGAGAGCTTCGGTATCTACTACCTAGAACTGCTAGCAAGCGGCGTGGTCGGGGTGTTCCTCGACAAACCTTGGGTACGTCAGCTGCTGCCGAACTACCGGTTCATTGCGCCCAAGGGCGATCTCGCTGGGCTGATGTCGTGGGTGCGGGAGAATTACGAAGAGGCTTCCGCTTATGTCCACGATGAGGTCATCCCGTTCATTCGGGAGACCTATTCGTTTGAGCGTTTCTGCGCCGACCTCCTGAAGGAAGTGGTTGGTGCTGATGAGCATGGAGGTTGATGTGAACATTGTCATTTATGGGAAGGGTGTCACAGGCTTTGCCACGGGCACTATGCTGGAGAACGCAGGTTGTGCAGTTTTCTACAACGACCCGCCCAAGGGCATTCATGTGTCGGCAGGTGTTGAGCCTGACTGGGTTTTCATCTGTGTCCCGACCCCGACTGGGGACCTGAGTTACGTCCGAGCCGCTGCGCGTGACGCGGCGAAGAAGTACGAGGGGGTGCCGATTGTGATCCGCTCCACGGTTCCGCCTGGGACGCATGACATCCTGTGCAAGGATAACCCGCAGGCGGACTTCGTGATGATGCCGGAGTTCCTGCGTGAGAAGACAGCGGTCGAGGACGCCCTCCGCAAGGATCGTGCGGTGTTCGCTGCACCAAATGTCTATATTGCCTCGCGCTTCTACCGGTTCCTGCTCGACGTTGGGTTCACGGGCATTCAGGAGGTATCTGTCGCAGAGGCTGAGCTGATCAAGTTCCTGACGAACGGCCTCATCGCCGTGAAGGTGGCTTTCGCCAACGTTATATACTCGCTGGCCCAGGCGACCGGAGCGGACTACCAGACGCTGCTTTCGCTTCTGGAGGCGGATGGCCGGTTCGGCATGTATGGCCTGAAGGTGCCTGGTGATCACGGCCTTGGTTACGCCGGAATGTGCCTCCCGAAAGACATGGGGTGGCTGAAGCTGGCGCTCGAACAGTACGGCATCGACCTCGGTGCGGATGTGATTCAGGGCATTCAGGACTACAACACTGAGCTTCGTGCGCGGCAGCACTGCAATTAATTGCAAGGGGGACGACCGTGATAGCGAGCGGACAGCTTTTGCGAGAACTCCAGCCGATCAAGCCGTTCTGTGAGCGGACCAAGTTCAACGGGATGACCTACGGCGTTGGTCCGGCTGGTTATGACGTTCGCATTGACCAGAATTTGACGCTGATTCCCGGCGACTTCTCACTCGCCTCCACCATGGAAGAGTTCGACATGCCCGACACCCTGTTGGGCATAGTCCATGACAAGAGCACGTGGGCTCGCCTGGGTCTGGCTGTCCAGAACACCGTGATTGAACCTGGTTGGAAAGGGTTCCTGACGTTGGAGCTCACGAACCACGGGAAGAACTTGATCCGTATCGAGAAGGGTACGCCGATTGCCCAGATCATCTTCCACTTCACCGACAGGCCGGTGGAGCACCCTTACGATGGCAAGTATCAGCATCAGGCGAGAGGGCCGCAGCCAGCCATTCTGGAGCGGTAAGTGGTCTGAGTTTTACGCCAGTTAGGGTTTAGCAGGCTGCCGCAGTCGCGTAGATTGTGGCAGCTTGTCTTTGAAGCTGTCCCTAACATGGAGGTTGGCCGTGGAGGCCCTGAAAAAGACCAAAAATCTCTTGAGAATCGACCTTCCGGTCGAGTTGTTGGAGAAGAATAAGGACAACCCGAACAAGATGTCCGCCCGCGAATTTGACCTGCTGGTGGACAATATTGAAAAGACCGGGATCACCGATCCGATCCTTGTTCGCCCGCTCGATGTCGGGGCCGTTCTGTGGGCTGAGAACGATAACAAGGGCGACCCACAAGGCATGATAAACACGCTCATTGAGAACGAGGTGAAATTCCGCATTGTTGGTGGACACCACCGTTTCGATGCGGCGTCGTATCTGGGTTTCACGGAGGTTCCCTGCACGGTCATCATGGACCCTGAGTTCGATGAGGAGCAGGAGAAGTTCCAGATCGTCCGTATGAACGTCATTCGCGGTAAATTGGACCCGCAGGCGTTCTTCGACCTCTATAGTCAGCTGTCCGAACAGTACACCGACGAAATCCTTCAGGACGCCTTCGGTTTTGCCGAGGAATCCGAGTTCAAGAAGCTGATCGCCCAGGTCGCCAAGTCGCTGCCAGACAAGAACATGCAGAAGAAGTTCAAGGAGGCGGCGAAGGAGATCAAGACCATAGACGGCCTGTCGAAGCTGCTGAACGAGATGTTCACCCGCTATGGCGACACGCTGCCGTATGGTTACATGATCGTGGACTACGGTGGGCAGAGGTCGTTCTGGCTTCAGGTCGAGAAAAAGACCATGAACGCTCTCGATGTGATCGGTGAGCTGTGCATTGAAAAACGGCGAACGATGGACGACATTGTGGGCGGCATTTTGCAATTAATTGCAAAGGGAGAGTTCAAGGACGCGGTGGACAAGATCATCGGTAAGGCACCGGAGGTAGAAATTCCGGAAGGGTTGTCTGTCGCTCCAACCAAGGAAACGCTGAGCAAGGTGGCTGATCTATGAAGCTGAAGGTCACTGGTCGAGCATTCAAAAATCTGAAAAGCCTCGGTCAGGACCGTATGGCCGAGATCGACAGTCGTTTGCTGGCAGGAGAACCTGCCAGCGTCATAGTCAACATCATCCACAATGAATGGGGTAAGCTGAAGAGCGTCAAGCCGCAGACCCTCAAAAAGATGCTGGAGCGGTACAGGGAAACCGAGCTCCGCGAGAAGACCATCGAACGGATCGCAAACGCCCAACGCGGGACCAATCTCTCCGTGATCCAGAAGCGTCTGAACGCCATGGAAGAGTTGGAGCAGATGGCCCGCATCCAGTACGGGCGCATTCAGAAGCTTCTCATGCAGGAAGAGAAGATGCCTGCCGGTATCGTGAATAAGCAGGTAAATCCCGAAATGCGCCTGTTCAAGGAAATGATCGTGGAGCTGGGCAAGCTTCAGCTTGAAACGGGTGTCCTCGCCAGGGCTCCGAAGACGATCAAGGGTTCTATGGTTGGGCCTGGTGGGGAGATTCAGGAGTTCGAGTGGACCGAAGAACAGAGCAAGATGCTCAGCGAGCTTGAGGAGCTGTTGAATCGAGATGAAAGCGCCGCAGCTGTCTAAGCACCCGCTGAACATTGCGTTCGACTTGTGTGCGAACCTCGGGTTCATGGGCGAGATCATCTGGAAGGTGGGCAAGGGTATTCGGGACCTGGACGAACGTCTCGAATACCTACGCTACGCGCTGAAGTGGATTGAGACCAAGGCCAAGGACGAAATGTACAAGGTGCCTCCGGTCGATTTCCGCACGTTCGTGGAGAGCGAGCACCTTCTGAACAAGCCAACGAGCCAGCCTGGTTCGCTGTACCCGGAGGTGCTGAAGTGCGGCATAGAGCTCAACTCCGGCAAGTACGTCGAGGCGGTGCTTACTGGGGCTATCGGTGTCGGGAAGACCCACCTCGGCGTCTACACCCAGGCGTACCAGCTCTATGTCCTGACGTGCATGGAAAACCCCCATGCCACGTTCGACCTCGACCCGGCGTCGGCTATCACCATCATATTTCAGTCGATCAACAAGGATTTGGCTGCGGAGGTTGGTTATGCCCCATTTCGGGCTCTGATTGATGACAGCCCGTATTTCCAGCAGTATGCCCCCTACGATCAGGGTGTGAAGAGCGAAATGCGGTTCATCAACCACCGCATCACCGTAAAGCCGGTTACCGGTGCCGAGTCCGGTGCAATCGGTCAGAACGTCATCGGCGGCATCATTGACGAGCTTAACTTCATGGCCGTGGTCGAGAACTCGAAAGCCAGCCATGATGGTGGGACCTATGATCAGGCCGTGAAGATTTACAACACGCTGGCACGACGCCGTGAGTCCCGCTTCATGAAGCTTGGCCAGTTGCCAGGGATGCTCTGCCTGAGTTCGTCCAGAAATTACCCCGGACAGTTTACGGACAAGAAGGAGGCCGAGGCTCGCGAGCAGATTCGTCGCCAGGGCTACACGACCATCTACGTCTATGACAAGCGCAGGTGGGAGATTAAGCCTGACGAGTATTGCGGGAAGATGTTCTATGTCTTCAAGGGGGACGCAACCCGCAAGCCTCGCATTCTGGAAGATGACGAGGAGGTTCCGCCGCAGGATCGCCACCTGGTGATGCCGATTCCGATTGAGCATCGCCATGCGTTCGAGGCCGATCTTCTTCCGGCTCTCCGAGACATCGCCGGTGTAGCCACGATGGCCCTGCACCCGTTCATCCTGGACACGGATGCCATTTCGGCTTGCTTTGGGACAGTGCAATCAATTGCATCGCGAGATGATTGCGACTTCAGGGATACCAAGATCAAGGTGTTTCCGAAGCGGATCATGCACCCGCAGGAGCCCCGTTTTGCACATATCGACTTGGCTATCAGCAGAGACAGCGCGGGCGTGAGCATTGGGCACGTCCCTGGCTTCAAGGAAATGAAGCGCGGCGATACGGTTGAGTTCCTGCCGATCATCCAATTCGACATGATTCTCGAAGTCCGGCCTCCGCGTGGCGGGGAGATAGAGTTCGAGAACATCCGCAGACTGCTTTACACTTTGCGCGATACGATTGGTCTGCCAATCAAGTGGGTATCACTCGACAGCTTCCAATCGAAGGACATGATGCAGATTCTGGCGCGACAGGGCTTCATCACTGGGTATCAGTCCATGGATAAGGACACCTACGCCTATGACGTGCTGAAGCAGGCCCTGTACGACAAGCGCATCATGGCTCCGGCCCATCCGAAGTGCCACAAGGAGCTTATTTCGCTGGAGTTCGACACGCAGAAGAACAAGGTCGATCACCCGGATAATGGCTCCAAGGACGTGGCGGACTCCGTGGCCGGTGTTGTCACTGGGCTGACGCTACGGCGTGAAATCTGGGTTCGCCATCGCATCCCGATGCGGATGATTCCGCAGTCTGTTCTGGAAGGTCGATCCAAGCACAAGGGAGACATCACGTCGAAGGAACGGGAGTTCGCTTATGTCTAGGTTCGAGTTCCCGTCCGACATCAACCAGAAAGGCTTCGAGGACGAGCTTGACGCCCTCGGAGTATCTTTTGTTTCCGACAGGATGGGTGGCGTCATTGTAGAGGACGCATCACCCGATATTGAAGTGCTCGCCAAGGAATGGAGTGGGAGACTCGTACATGATTCAGGAAGAAGTGAACGCACGGGCGGACGATCTTACCATCGTGGAGCAGGCGCTGCCGTCGCAGATGCTCATGATGATGATCGAAGAGGTCCAGAAGGCTGGCTTCGAGGTTCGCGCGGACGTGATGATGCACTTGCAAAACGCAGTAGCAGCACCCCTATCACGGCTCGATACCTTCAGCGTAAGCAGGATCGCCAAGAGGGTAGATGAGGCTTCCCGAGCCATTCTGCATGACCTGTCACCTGATGATCCACGGCGTGGTCTGTATTCCTGTGCAACGTTCATCCTGCTCCTGGTTGACGAGGGTCGATTCTTCGACGTTCGCAATCAGGCGGTTCTCGTCTCGCTCCTGCTTCTGGAAGACGTGAAGGATGAAAAGAAGGACGTTGACGGGCAGGAGGCAGTCTGGCGTGTCGAGGAAAAGCAATGGCAGCAGGATGCCAAGAAAATGCTGAGGCGGGCGAATTTGCAGGGGTATTATTTGCATACGCTGCGAAATTAATTGCAAAACCGCTTGCTTCCATCAAATCGGAAGTTAGAGTGCAGATGAAACTACCAATTCACGGAGGAATAAGGTGGCAATCAAGATTTTCAGATTTTCGGCAAATCATTTTGATTGGGAAAGCACCGATGAGGCGCTGACCAAGAAGACTTTGGGCGGCAAGGGAGCCGCCCTCGTTAAGATGGCTCAGGCCGGTATGCCGGTCCCGCCTGGCTTTACCATCACGACTGACACTTGCAACGAGTTCCGGCTCCTCAAGGAGACCCAGACCGAGGAAGTCGTCAACAAGTGGTTCGACAAGTTGATGGACGAAGTAAACATGAACATGAAGTGGCTGGCCGACCAGTTCGGGTACACGCCTCTGGTGTCAGTCCGGTCTGGGGCCCCCGTATCCATGCCGGGAATGATGGATACGATCCTGAACGTGGGGCTGACCTACGACAACCTGCCGGAGTGGGAGAAGCGTCTGGGCAAGCGGGCGGCCATGGACAGCATGAGACGGCTGATCCAGATGCTGGGCAGCACGGCCTACGGAGTTCCGCACGAGGTGTTCGAGTTCCAGCTTGCCAAACACAAGAAGGAGGTGGGGGTCGAGAGTGACACTGACCTGACGGCTGACGATCTGGAGTTCATAAGCCAGCAGTATCTCAAGGCGTTCTTCGCCAACAAGGGCTTCGATTTTCCGATCAACGACTCCGAGGCACAGCTACGAGCGGCGGTCAAGGCAGTGTTCGACAGCTGGATGAATCCTAGGGCAATCGAATACCGCAAGCTGAACAACATTCCGGAAGATATGGGCACTGCCGTCAATGTGCAGGCCATGGTGTTCGGGAATATGGGGGATGACTCGGGCACTGGGGTGCTGTTCACGCGGGACCCTTCGACCGGGCACGATGAAATCATGGGCGAGTTCCTGCAGAACGCGCAGGGCGAGGACGTGGTGGCAGGGATCAGGACCCCGCGCCCACTAAAAGAGATGGAATCCCTCGGGGGAGCATGGGTGGATGTAGCCAACGAAATCCTGATGATCTGCGAGAAGCTGGAAGAAATGTACAAGGACATGGTGGACGTTGAGTTCACCGTCCAGCAGGGAACGCTATTCATCCTCCAGTCTCGCGTGGGTAAGCGGTCGGCCAAGGCGGCGTTCAGGATTGCAACCGATCTGGTGGAAGAAGGCGTGATCACCGTCGAACAGGCTCTCAAGCGGGTCACCAAGGACCAGTACAAGGCGGTTCGTCGGCCCCGCATCGACCCATCGTTCAAGGAGAAGCCCAACGTGGTCGGGCTCCCGGCCTGCCCCGGTGTGGTGAGCGGGAAGCCGGTGTTCTCGGCAGAGGATGCAGTTAATTGCAAAGAGCCCTGCATCCTGATCACGCATGAGACGACGCCCGACGATATCAAGGGAATGAATGCCGCCGTGGGCATCCTGACCCAGACGGGCGGGGCGACCAGCCACGCTGCCGTAGTGGCGCGGGCCATGGACAAGCCTTGCGTTGTGGGATGCACCGATCTGGATATCAGCTTCCTGAAAAGCAAGTCGATCAAGTCTGCGTTCAATCGGGTGACCATTGACGGTTCAACCGGGAACGTATGGTTCGACATTGAGGTCCCGGTGGTGGACGATTCGTCCGATCCGGCTGTGCGGAAGATTGTGGAATACTGCCTTGAGGCGCTGGACGTGCATGAGTCCGTATCAGTGCCACAGGGGGCCGGGGCACCCAAGCATGTGATCCACGTGGCACATTGGTGGGGCTCCGAGGAGGTACTGGTTAGCGTCTTGGATGAGCTTGAGCAGATCGGCTCTTTCGAGAATGTCATTCTGGACGTGACCTCGCCAAGGGCACTGATGCCGAGCAGTGATTTTGATCTGTACGACTGCTTCGGGCACTCGGAGCCGAGTTTCTCCCCTCGAATTGGCGAGGAATTGAAGAAGCGAGGCAACAAGCTGAAAGAGCTGGTCACCACGCATTTTGGGTTCGGCCCGAAGGTCATGCCAGCGGATTACGCGGTCTTTAAGATGCTCAGCCAGTAAGGTAAAACGATAACGAATATCACGGAGTTTTTGAAATGAGCCTGGTACTTGGTCTGAAGCAGGGTGACGATTTTTGGGTTGGCGACAAGCAGGTAGTCGTCACGAGAATCGAGGACGCCCGCCGTTTCTGGGTAAAGGTCGAAGATAACGACAAGGAATTTGAGGTCACGGATACCTACGCCACGGAGATCATGGATAACGTGTTCGTATCAGCCGGAAACTACTACAAGTACGGTCTGATCAGGATTGCCATAGAGGCTCCACGTGACATTAAGATTCTCAGAGGCGACCGGTATCGTGAGGAGTATCTGGGAGTATCCTGATGGGGTTTCGTGACTACGAAATCACTGATGAAGCTGTGCGGAAGGCCAGACTGATAGGCATCGGCGGAGACGTGAGAAAGCGTCTCGCCCGCATGGCCAAACGGGCCGCTCCATATACGAGCGAGTTCGGTAACAAGAGGTTTGAGAATTTCGTCCTGCGGATAGTTGATGGCCGCTTGGTCGATGTAACTAGGCTGGATTGAAGCGCCAAGGAGTGGAAATGACTGACGATATGATTCCTGGAGCTAACGGCTCTCTTACGTTGAATCTTGGTTGGAAAGGGGGGTTCTACACGCTGACGGTTTTTGGCGGCCCATATGATCGTTTCCCGAATGAGACAAACGATTATGGGGTGTGCGTCAGGGCTGAGAGGGCTCCGAAGAACAAGCTTCATATGCACGTGCCAATCATGGATTTCAGCATCCCGATTGACGATGAGAACGTGAGACTGGCGTTGCGTGAGGCTTTCCGTGCCGCGATTGATGGCAAGCGAGTCTATGTCGGCTGCATGGGAGGGTATGGTCGCACTGGCCTCTTCCTGGCTCTCATGGCAAAGGTAGCCGGTGTAGAGGACCCTGTTAGGTACGTGCGTCGGTATTATTCGACACGAGCGGTAGAGACGGTTTTGCAGGAGGAGTACGTCGAGATGTTTGACGTGACTCAGGTCAGGCAAGAGGTTCGGAAGTACGCCTGGAGAAAGCGGTTTCGGTTCGCTTAAACCTAGGTGGTGCAATTAATTGCACTTGATCTTGGTTGGTCTTGTGAGAAGATCAGCCAAGATCATAAACTCCACGGAGGGAACGATGGCTCTCACAGACCCGATAGACACGTTGGCTTATCACAATTCTCGCGTTCTCTGCATGAAGCGGGATATGAGCCACGTACCGTGCAAGAACGTAGCTAAACAGCTGGAACAGTATCAGGCAGGTCATTCACAATCTGATAATGACGGTTGGACTGTGCCTGAGACGCAAGCCCTGTGGTTCTACGGGATGAACCACGGAGTGTCACTCATTTCGAGCAAATTCGATCCGCTTGAGCCGTTACCCGAGTGGGCACACAAATTTGTTGCTGCGTACCATGATGAGCTGACGCCGAGGGCGGTCCGGGCGTTCTACTACCTGCTGCTGATCTGCACCCGAGAGGCGCGGCACAACAAGTCGCTGGTCAAGGATTACAAGAAGATTGCCGATCAGTTCGGCAAGTCCGTTGCCGATTTCTTCATGGGCATTTCAGGTGGTGAAAGTAGCATCCATCAGAAGTTCGTATCCAAACCGCCGGAAGCGACCATTGGGCAGTACGTGGATGCCATCCGCTGGCAGTTCTATAACTCGAAGTGGAACTCAGGTTATGGCGGGCCCGCGTGGGGTAAGGTGACCGACTGCCTGTGCCGGTTCGTGAACGGCGAGTTCTCCGCGGAGATGATGCTCGACACGATCTGGACGCTCGCACACAACAACGGGCCGATCTTCAACAAGGGCATCTTCTATAAGATGTACAACTACAACGACATCATCCGAATCCTGGATGTGCAGAGGTCTGGTCAGATTCCGCAGGCGATCCTCTCTGATGATAAGGTTCAGAAGTACAGCCCTGATGCTTTGAAGTCGTGGATGATTGAGCTCAGGAACAGGTTCCCCAATGCGATTGGGAACTATGTGGATTGGTATCTGGTGGAATCCCTCGGTGCTGTAGGCTCGTACTGGTCCGAGAAGAATGACCAAGTAGCTAAGCATGGGATATCGCCGGTTGCCAGCGAGATTGAAAAGAAGAAGCAGGAGGAGGAGCTCAAGAAGAAGGAGCTCGAAAAGAAGAAGCAGGAGGAGTTCCTGAAAACCAATTTCCAGGTAATGCCTGGTGTGTTCGTCAAGAAGATCGAAATGGTTCGAGCCGCTTAACGTCACGGAGGACAATGTGTCTAAGAAGCTATGGGGCAAAGATAAGTGGGATTCGGAATTGTTTGATGGGTGTAATACTGGATCGGGCAAGGGCTTCACAGGCTATAAGTGCTATACGACCCATAAGCCCCTAAAGCTGCCTGGTACTGACTTTGTAATTTACGGGGGCTCGTGTGGGAGCCCCGTTGTAACCGATGCAGATGTCTATATCGGCTTCGACAAGCATTCGATGTCGTTCACAGATAGGCATTGGCCGTGGAAAGAGGGTGAGGAAATCCTGTTCCCTGTTACGGACATGTCGGTGCCGAGCAGCGTGGGTGATTACAAGAAGCTGGTCTCCTGGACGTTGGAGAAGTTGCAGGAGGGTAAGAAGGTCCATTGCGGGTGCATCGGTGGTCACGGTCGGACAGGTATGTTCCTCGCAGCCCTTGTTTGCGAGTGCGGGGAGGCTGATGCGATCACCTATGTTCGGGAGAACTATTGCCATAAGGCGGTTGAGTCCAAGTCTCAGGTAGACTTCCTGGTGAAGCATTTCGGTTCAAAACCAGCGAGTGCAACGAAGGGGTTTGTTTCCTCCACGAAGGGGTATTCGCCCAAATCCTACAAGCCCGTTGCGGCACCAAAGAAGTTCATTCCGCTTCCGAGTAATGGGCATATCTGGGGCAATTAATTGCAATACGCTTGAAAAAGGGTATCGGGGAGATAGAGTGTTGATGGAAACCATCAGACCACGGAGGGTACAGTGGCTATCAAGATTGTAAGTTTCACCGGAAAGACGCTGCTACAGAAGGTCGGTGTTTCAGAGGATACGCTGAACTCACTGGCAGCTGCGGGGGTCAAGCCCGCTATCATCAGCGGTAACCTGATTCTGCAGAACCAGATAACTCTTAAACCCTATGCATCTGTTCAGATTGGTTGGGACAAGATCAGCCAGCTAAAGGCAAACAAGCTGGCACCGACCGATCTTCAGATACTGAAGGCCAACATAGAGGCGGCGTGTAAGGACGCCCTGTATGCAGCGGGGGTGGCGGCATCCACCGTAGCTTCTACTAAAGCCGAGAAGTTCAAGGCTGGATTTGAAGCCGGTGTCATCTCCAAGCTTCCTCCGCTGAAGTTGCCGTCGAAGGAAAAGCCGAAGGCACTCGCGGAGGCTTCTGGGTGGCCTATGTTCGATCTGGCCAAGCTGAAAACGGCACCCACGGTCAAGCTGCGGGACGCCACGATGATGTATCAGCCCGTCATGGGCACCTCGACTGGCTCCCGTTACTACCTGGTCGCGGCAAATAAGGACGTGCGGATAGCGGCTCGATACATTGACAAGGGTGGGCAGCTTTCCCTGCGGATAGAGGGCCCGAATTGGTCGCAGTACACGGATAAGATTCAGGCGTGTGGCATCACCAAGATTGAGTCCGACTATGCCAGCATTCATTTGAATTGCGGGGGAGACTTCGTTCTTGCGAACAAGACTCTGGGGGCTTTGCTTCTTGGTCTGGGCATCCAGTTCGAGACTCCGCTGCCTGATCTGAAGGTGATTGCAAAATGATGACCATTGAGCAGTTCGACAGCCTGGAGGTCGGAGACCTCATTGAAACCTCGCCCGTTTTCAAGGCCCTTTCAGATGAGCCACTGGTGCTTCATGTGGTCCTCAAGGAGGACGACAAGGCCGAGTTCGTGGTGACGTACATGGGGGTAACGCTTGGGCGTTGGTCCTGTGGCAAGGTGAACGGGGAGTTGGAGTGGGTGACATGGTGAATGATACGCTGGCTTATGCCCTGGCTGATTCGCTGAACATGGCGCTCGAAGCGGGGGTGTCTGATCCGAAGCTTCGTGGTTCGGACACGTTCACCGTTGATATTGCCGGTATGGGTATTCCTTTTGCGGTGAGGGTGGTGAGTGCTCTGGTTGAGCGAAATAAGCACATGATCATTGCGAAGTGCCAAGGGAATTTGGCTTTGTTTCTTGCGGCGGTCGCTGGGAAGAAGGGCGAACCAGATGTTACCCTGTTGATTCTCAACCTCGCGAAAATGACAAATCCGGCAGGATTTCTGGAGAAAGTGGAACCAGCGTCAGAGAAGATTGTAGAGAGGTTGCTTGAGAAAGCGGTGGTAAAGAAGTACCGCAAGGAAAAGAACAAGTGGATCGAGATCGCTAGGTAGTGAAATGGGTTCCCTGAAAATATGGACTACGGCAGACACACCACTTCTCAAACAGACCTTCGGACAGAGCCTGCGTAAGTTCAGGCCGGACATCCCCCCGCATCAATTCATTCCGTTGGACTTCAATGAAGAACCCCCCGTCCCTGATGAAGGAGGGGTTGTTCTTGTTTGCGGAGCAAAGCCTCTGAAGGCTCTGGAGGAAGCAGGAATCGCGCCGAAAAAGAGAACGGTCACATCAATGCGGGAGAACCCTATCCCGAGAAGTGGTGGGTATTATCTCGTGACGTTCGATCCGGCTGTTACCGGTTCAGAGCCAGAGAAGATGGACTTGATGGATTGGGATTTGCGTCTGGCCGTTCGGCTGATGAGGACAGGGAAGTTGGACCCCGAGGTCGGTAAGTACGTGTGGGTCAATGACTATCAGCCCATGATCGACTGGATCGAAGCCCAGTACGCAGAGACCGGCCAGCCGGTTGATGTGGCTTTGGACCTCGAAACCATGGGATTTCATCCGTGGTATCCGGAGAAGGACATCGTTTCCATCAGCTTCACGGCTCGTCCTGGTACAGCGGAACTCTTGTATCTCGGGCCACAGGAGCACCCGATTGAGCTCAATCCGGACGTGCCGCTCTATGACCAGATCAAGTGGCTGATGACCTCACCGAAGGTGAAACTGAGAGGGGCGAACCTGAAATTCGACCTCGTGTGGATCGCTGAGAAGTGGGGCATCGAGTGCACGAACTTCAAGTTCGATATCTGCCTGGTCGGAAACCTTCTGAACGAAAACCGCTCAAACGGCCTGAACACGCTGGCGAAAATCTACACGCCCATGGGCGGGTATGACGACTATCTGGAAAAGAAGTACGACAAGGGCAAGATGGAGCTCATCCCGCCGTCTGACCTTCTGACCTATGCTGGTGGTGACACGGATGCCTGTCATCAAGTGGCGGACCTTCTGAAGGATGAGCTTTTGGAGGATGAGCAGCTGACGCGGTTCTACTTGAAGATTTTGCATCCGGCTGCGAGGGCGTTTGAGAAGATCGAGCGTCGTGGGGTCCTGGTTGACGTTGAGAAGTATCATGCCCTGGCTGACGAGCTTCGGGAGGTGATCAAGGAAAGCCAGAACAAGGCAATGGAGCTCCTGCCGAACCGGATGCGGATCAAGTACAGGGAGAGGATCGAAGCCCAAATCCAGAAGGGCAAGAGCCCCCTGCTGCCGTCCATCCTGAAAGAATATTTCTTCACTCCGCATGGGCTGAACCTGAAACCCAAGGAGTTCACCGAGAAAACAGGTGAGCCGTCCATGACCAAGAGCCATTTGCGTCAGTTCGCTGACGTGCCGGAGGCAGCGGCCATGGTCGAGGCTCTGACCGAGATGGACTCGGCGGCAAAGACCCTGAGCACGTTCGTGGAAGGCTTCCTCGAACATTTGCGACCGGATGGGCGCATCCATCCGACCTACATGCTCTTCCATGGTGGTCTGTATGACGATGACAGCGAAGAGTCCGGCACGGTGACTGGACGGTTGTCGGCCAAGGACCCAGCGTTCCAAACCCTGCCCAAGAAGACGAAGTGGGCGAAGAAAATCCGCGCCTGTTATCCGGCTCCGCCTGGCAAGGTCGTCATGCAGTTGGACTACAGCCAGGGTGAGCTTCGCGTGGTGGCTTGTGTGGCGAACGAGAAGAACATGATCGCCGCCTACGAGGAGGGCAAGGACCTGCACGCGGTGACCGGGGCTCAGCTTGGTGGCGTGAGCTACGAGGAGTTCCTGAGCTGGAAGGGCTGCGAGGATGAAAAGCTCGCCAAGATGTTCGATGACCTGCGTTCCCGAGCCAAGGCCGGTAACTTCGGCCTGCTCTACGGTATGGGTGTCGAGGGCTTCCAGGCTTATGCGTGGGCGAACTACGGCCTCCGACTGACTTACGCGGAAGCGGAGAGGATCAGAACCGACTTCTTTGCTCTGTACCCCGGCCTTGTCGCCTACCACGAACGTCAGAGGGAGTTGGTGCGGTTCAGGGAAATGGTCCGTTCACCACTTGGACGAATACGTCATCTTCCGATGATTCGCAGTTGGGATAAGGCGGTGAAGGCCAAGGCCGAGAGGCAGGCGATAAATTCCCCAATCCAGTCTTGTCTTTCCGATATGATGTTGTGGGCCATCGCGCTCATTACGGACGCTTATCCGGAGATTGAAATTGTAGGCATGATTCACGATGCAATGATCGCCTACGTTCCGGAAGAAAATGCTGCCGAATGGGCTTTACGGGCTCAGGAGGTAATGAGTAATCTCCCGTTTCATGAAGTTGGGTGGCAACCGCAACTCAAGTTTCCCGCTGATGCGGAAGCCGGGCCCACTCTGGCAGAACTGAAGCCGCTGAAATTCGATGCGTGACCCGAAAATGCAATTAATTGCAGAAGGGAAACGCGGTATGAGTAGGCGTGAAGGGAGATTGAAATGTCGGAGACCAAGGATCAGGCAGAGAATACCACCCAGTCCGTCACCTTCCGCATGGTTGGATTTGGTGGCGGGGAGAAAACAGCCCTACAGAAGGCGGTTTGGGGCGAGGATGCGATTGGCCCGCAGGCCCTTGAGCCTGAAGATGAGTTCAAGCAGTTCTACGTCTCAAGCACGGATGACGCGAAAATTCTTCCCCCGCCGTATCCGCTTGATACGCTCGACCGGCTTTGTCAGGAGAACAACACGCTGGCACCCTGTATTGAGGCGATGGTCACGAACGTCGATGGTACAGGGTATGACTTCACATCGGCTGATGATGTGGTAGAGGACAACAAGGATGACGAGAAGATAAAGGCGCTCAGGGAGTTCTTTATGGAGCCCTGGCCCGGAGAGTCTTTCGTCACCATCCGGCAGAAGCTGCGGCGCGATCTTGAGCGGGTGGGGAATGCCTACCTGGAGGTCCTTCGTAACCCGAAGGATGAGATCGTCTTCATCCGGCATGTGTCTGCCAAGATGATCCGACTGGTGGAGCTGGGTGATCCTGTAGCCACGGAAAAGAAGCTTATCCGTAATGGAAAAGAAGTCACGGTCACTGTGATGGAGCGTCACCGCCGTTACGCTCAGCTGGTGAACGGAAAGGCCCTGGTTTATTTCAAGGATTTCGGTGTTCCTCTCGATCTGGACAAGAACACAGGTAAGTGGGCTGACAAAGGTCAAAGGCTTCCCGCCAAGACCAGAGCCACCGAGATCATACATTTCACCTGTGTGCCCGACTCGAAGACGCCTTATGGCGTTCCTCGCTGGATCAGCCAACTCCCATCGGTGCTGGGCTCACGTAAGGCCGAGGAGTTCAATCTGGAGTTCTTCGACAACGGCGGTATCCCGCCCATCCTGATCATGCTCCAGGGTGGCATGTTGCAGGATGAAACCCGAAAGGCTCTTGAGCAAAAGACTTCCGGCCCTGCTTCCAAGCTTAACCGTGTGCAGATCATCGAGGTTGAGCCGGTTGGCGGTTCGCTTGACCACCCGACGCAGGCCAGAGTGACAGTCGAGCGGTTCGGCAGCGACCGCATGAACGATTCCATGTTCGAGAACTACGACGAAAAGTGCGAGTCTCGCATTCGTCGGGCGTTCCGATTGCCTCCGATCTTCGTTGGTTCGGCTGAGAACTACAACTACGCCTCAGCCTATGTGTCCTGTACGCTGGCAGAAGCCCAGGTTTTCAAGCCTGAGCGGGATGAGTTTGATGAGATCGTCAACATGCGTCTTCTCCCGGCTCTGGGGTACACGGGGTATAAGATGATCTCCAAGCCGCTGAACATCGAGGACGTTCAGACCAAACTCCAGGCTATTGAACTCTCGATGAACACCGGCGTCGTGGACATGAAGGATATTGTCTACGAGATCAACGAGGCGGCTGGCACCAACATCAAGGTCACGGATGAGCCTCTGTACACGCTCAGTCAGCTTACCGTTGATGCGATGGGCAATGTCGTACCTGGTCGGATGAAGACCAAGCCGAATGGCCCCGTGAACGCCAACGGGGTTCCACAGAGGACTCCGGCCCCTAGCGAAAATGCAAAGAAGTCGGAAGACCTGACGGTCGTAGACCTGGCCAAGGAAGCCATGGAAGCCTTCCGTAACAGGGATTTTGCTTCCCTATCCAAGACGCTGCAATTAATTTCACGTCTGGATGAACGTGGGCAGCACGAGTTCCGAAAGGCTTGCGCGACCATGAGGTTCCTGGACGTGGAAAATGATCCGGATGGTCTTGGGGAGCTCCTGGGGTGCACCATGGAAGTCATGGCCCATGAGCATCACGCCCATTAAAGGAGGGTGTGATGGTTGACCTTACCGCCTTTCTCAGTCTGGAAAGGTCAATGGCGGCTCCCGTTCTCAGAGCGTGGGAACGGGTAGCCCGTAACCTTGTCGATCAGATTGAACAGCTTGTTGCCGAGGGTCGATGGGATGACGCCCACGACCTTATCAATCACCTGTCTCTGCTTGGCCTGGTTGACAGTCAGCGTAGCCAATTGGAAGAGGTCGCTGTAGCGGCTCTTCTGTTTGGAGCCCAGAACCTGACCGGAAACGTGCGGTCCACGTCTTACGTGGAAGGCAGAAAGCCTGTTCCGTATGAGCTTCAGCTGGCCCTAGACCAGTTGACTGACATCGTGGAAGTCAACGGGGCCGAGGCTGTGCGCAATCAATTGCACACGTATGTGCGCGTGAGGGAAGCCAAAATTTCTGACGCCAAGCCTATGGCTCCGCTTCCACTACTGACTTTCGGAGCCGGTAAGCTGCTTATTGATCTGGCCGCAAATCTCACCACCAGCAGGGTTGTAAGCCTCGGGTTCCTTTCCGAGGCTGTTGAGAGGGAAGTGTCCAGATACATGGTTTCGGAAGTTCTGGACCATCGAACCTGTGCCATTTGTCAGCATATGCACGGGCGCGTTTTCGAGGTGACCAGAGAGTATTCGAGGATCGTTGAAATTCTTAGCACCCAGGACCCAAACCAGTTGAGAGCATCTGCGCCGTGGCCAAAGGCGACCAGAGCCACCATAGAACAGATTCGATCCATGTCGGATGCTGAGCTCCAGATGTCTGGGTTTGGTAGCCCACCTTATCATCCCATGTGTCGTGGTGTTCTCGTGCCTTTAGGGACCGTAACAGAGATCACGACAGCAGAGTTGGTGGCTTAGGACAAACTGTCTGTCTCGCAGAGACGAAACTGGTACTTTTCATAGTCCACATAATGCAATTAATTGCAGTTCGTCGTTGACGGAGTAGGATGCATCCGTATTCTCCGGCTCTGTGTATCGTGCATTGACATCGAGGTTGGTGGTGTTTCGTAAGGCTGAGGGCATTGCTGGTGAAGGTGGTTTTCCGACCGCGCCTTCTGGCGTGTCCGAAAGACATGGAAACACCCATATGGCCCCGATTAAGAAGGCCGACGACGAATTGCAGATTGTCTGGTCTGAGGTGTACGCCCCAGGTGTCCCCGATAGTCAGGGGGATTTCATGTCTCGTGAGTCCATACGGGAAATGGCATACGAGTTCATGCGGAAGGGCCTGGTCACGAAAATCGACCTCAATCACACCCAGCAGGAGTCAGGCTGCTATGTCGTCGAGTCCTTCATTGCAAGGGACGATGATCCGATTTTCATTCCAGGTTCGTGGGTTCTCGGAGTGAAAGTCCCTGACCCCGAAATCTGGCGAATGGTTAAATCGGGGGAGTTAAACGGCTTCTCTTTTGATGGTGTAGGGATCAGGCGCGAAACGGAAATCGAGCTTTACATCCCAGAGACCATTGAAGGAGAGACTGACGAGGTGGACGGACACAGGCACCGCTTTTTCGTCAAGTATGACGAAGAAGGTCGCTTCCTCGGCGGCTACACCAGTCCCGGTCCAGATGGGCACGTGCACAAGATTCTGCGTGGGACGATTACCGAAGAGGAGAACGGCCACGCACATCGCTTCTCGTTCGTTGAGGTAATGGTCAATGCCGAAAGTACGCATTAAAGCGAACGAGCTGGTCGAAACGGACGTGAATTTCGTCTCGCTGGTGAAGCGTGGGGCTAACCGAATCCCGTTTCGGATCACGAAAGAGGACAATGAAATGCTGGACCTTTACAAACTCGGTCGAAGCCTTTTCAAGAAGGCTGACCCCAAGCCGGAGATCGTAGCCGCCATCCTTCAGAAGGGTGCCAACCTTGAGCAGGTTGCGACCATCTTCAAGGAAGCGGGACTCGATCCGAAGGATTTCGTCCAGTCTGAAAAGGACGGAATTGTTACGGTCGCCAAGACCGATGCAGATAAGGCTGAGGATACCGTGGTTCTCACGGTCTCTGACGATGTTGCCCTGGTTGTCGCCAACGTGAAGAAGGCGTTCGAGGGTTACGCCGGTACGGCAACGGATTTCGGTGTCGTCATGGCCACCGAAGGCGTCTACCCGTCTCTTTGCGTTGCCAACGAGGCGCTCCACAAGACTATCGGTAACATCCTGTTCAAGGCGTCTTCCCCCGATGAGGCGTCTGCTGAGGTTGCCAAGGCCATCGACGCATTCAAGGGGTACGTCACTGGCGTTCTCGGTTCCGTACCGGTTCAGGCTTTCAAGGTGGATGTTGAGTTCGCCAAGCTGCGAGCCGTGAAGGCAGCTGTTGAAGCTGAGGAGACCCAGAAGGCGGACGCGGGCAAGAACGGCACCGGTGCCGGTTTCGAGGAAGGCAAGGGGACGGGCGTTTCTGCTGCTGCCACCGAAGATGACCGGAAAAACACCGTGTTCGGTGCCCTTCCCGGTGAATCCACCACGGGCAACGAGGATGAGGGGCCTGTTGATGCCCGTAAGGCGGATACCGGTCTTCCTGACCCGAAGGGTCATGAGCCTGGTGATCCTGGTGGTTTCGCCGCTGCTCCTGCTGATACGGCTCGCGCTACGGCTGCTGCCACGCAGGACGACAAGAAGATGAATCAGAATGGTGGCGTCGATGGTTCCTCGATCCCGGATGGTGATTCCGGCCTGAACCGTCTTGGCGGCGTCCGCAAGGAAGAGATTGAGGCCCTGATGAAGGCTCTCGGTGATCTGAAGCAGATCGTTGAGACCTCCGTATCCGAAGTCCGCAAGGAAGTCGGGGCGCTCAATACCCGTATCGAGCAGGTTGACCAGCGTGTCCAGAAGGCCGAGGCCGATCTGAGCGGTACGATCTACAACGAGGCCGGTGGTGACACCTTCAGGGCCAAGAAGTCTGACGGCGGCCACAACTCCATTCCGCCGCTGCTCGACACCGCTTACGACCGCAACGTCTAAGTGCGGAAGAAGAACGCTTTTTAGAAAGGGTACTGGACAAATGAGCACGAATGGCGAACTCCTCCGCAAGGCTGACCTCGTTATCGAGGACCTGCGCTCAAACGGTGGCGAGCTGCTGCCGGAGCAGGGTGCTGCCTTTATTCGCAAACTGATCAAGCAGCCGACGCTGATCAAGACCTGCCGCGTCGTGGAGATGTCCTCTCCGAAGCGCAAGATCAACAAGATCGGCTTCGGTAAGCGCATTCTCCGCAAGGCTACCTCGGGCGTTGCCCTGACCGAGCAGCAGCGTTCCAAGCCGACGACCGAGCAGCTGGAGCTCAACACGAAGGAACAGATCGCTGAGGTCCGTCTGCCCTACGATGTTCTCGAAGACAACATCGAGCGGGCGATGGCTGCGAACAACGAACCGTCCAACACCGGTCCGGGCGGTCTCCGCCAGACGCTGATCGACCTGATTGCCGAGCGTGCTGCGCTCGACATGGAAGAGCTGGCGATCCTGGCCGACACCGACTACACCAACGCCTCCGATCAGGACGACGAGGATTACCTCTCGCAGCTGGATGGCTGGATCAAGAACGGTGAGGAAAACGGCAACGTTGTTGATGCCGAGGATGAGACCATCTCTAAGGCCATCTTCAAGAAGGGCCTGAAGACGATGCCGTCTCAGTACCTCCGCAACCGTGCCGCTCTGACCCACTTCGTGTCGGTGAACAACGAGACCGAGTACCGTGATACCCTGGCTGACCGTGCGACCGCGCTCGGTGACCAGATGGTTCAGGGCAACAACCCGGTCTACGCTTTCGGTTCGCCGGTGCGCTCCGTGGCGATGATGCCGGAGGACAAGGGCATCTACACTGACCCGCTGAACCTGATCTTCGGCATTCAGCGTCGGGTCTCGATGGAGTTCGATAAGGACATCACCGCACGTGTGTACATCATCGTGCTGACCTGCCGCATCGACTTCCAGATCGAAGAGCCCGAGGCGATGGTCGTCTACAACAACATCGGCTCCGAGTAATAGGAGCCTGCAATTAATTGCAAAATCGGGGTCAGAGTAATAAACTGACCCCGTTTTCATGAGAACGCACAGCTAGGAGAGCTTTGATGTTTATTGCGAAGCTTATGAAACCCCGTCGCCTCAACAAGTATGGGCGAGTGTGGGAGAAGGGTATTGAGGTTGTGGTAGACGAAGCCACAGCCCGTATTCTGACTGATGACGAACGCTTTCGCATCGCTCCCGTGAAAGATACGGTGCACGTCACTGAGGTGGTTTCCATTGTCAAGCAGGAAACCGAAGAGGATGAAAAGCCTGCTGGTCCGGTGAAGCCGACTGACAAGAATGAACTCTACGAGGCTATTCGGGCGGCTGCCGATCAGCTCGATCCCGATGACGAGAAGAGTTTCATGGCCAATGGGCGTCCGAACGTCTACGCCCTGAGTAAGATTCTCGGATACGACATTTCGGCCAAGGAACGTGATGCAGCCCTTGAGGAGGCGGCTCCGCAGGGAAATTTTACGCCGGAGGCCCCGGCACCAAAAAAGGGGCTGGTAATCCGAAAAGGCGGAAGCGCAAGCGTAAACGCAAAGCTGGAAAGCGAAGAGGAGGAGACCGACGACCTCGAAGCAGGAGAGGAAAGCTCATCCTCCGACCCCCGCAATGAGGACGACGATCCGAGTGGCGTAGAGGTGTAAGCGATGTTCCTTGCTTCCGTGGACACCATCCGACAGCAGCTTGGATATGACGAGATGGACGACATCAACGCGGCCATTGAGATGGCGCTTGATGCCGTAACTCCGCAGCTGGAATCCGTCCTGCAAACGAGGTTTCCACGGGAGCAAGTGACGGACATATTCTATGTTCCGGCACCCACGTACATCCACGGAAGCCACTACGAGACTCAGTTCAAGCTGAGCCGTGGCTTCCTGGCGTCCGAACCCGAGACTTCCGTAGATGGGTTGATCTATGACCTCGAAAAGGGGTTTGCGAAGGATTACAAGACCTACTACAGCCGAAGCAGGGTGGAGTTCACCTACGAGGCGGGGTTCGACCCCGACCCGAACAACCCGAAATCCTACGATCTGACTCAGGTGCCGAAATGGTTGCAGGAGGCGGCAACGATCAAGGCGCTCACGCATCTTGCCACCATGCAGGCCGTAACTGAGGCGGGAATCAAGCTGGATCGTCGTATCCTGCACAGCCAGTACGCAGCCATCATAAACGGAAGGCTCCGGTACGCACCGCTGGCCGTTCTGCCTCTGTGAGGTAGGTCATGGCCACCAGGTTCGAGTTCCGTTTCCAGTTCCGGAACAAGCGTTACTACGATGCCCGCAGAGGCTTGATCGCCTTTGCGGATGAGCTTGGTAAGAGCTGGGAGGACTCGGCGCAGGTTCTGAGCAAAGAACTGAAGAGCTTTCTTCAGGGCGTAGTCAGGGAGATTGCGGACAGGCATAGCACTCCATGGCCCCAGGGAACGACCGACAAGACGCTATCGAAACGTTCCGGGAAACTGGTCAATTCCATCCTCAGAAGTGTAAGGGTAAAGGGCGATAAGATCAGCACCCTCCAGGGCTATATCAGCCTCGGAAATCCCGCGCTTATTCACGAATTTGGGGCGACCATAAAGCCGAAGAGGGCCAAGTTCCTTACTGTACCATTGCCTGATGCCCTCGATGCCAACGGGAAACCCAGGAAGAAAAGGGCGAGAGATTGGGAAAACACGTTTGTTGCAAAAACAAGAGCGGGGAACCTTCTGATCTTTCAACGTAGGGGAGCGCAGATAATCCCGCTTTATGTGCTGAAAAGCAGCGTGACGATCAAACCACGGTTGGGTGTGCGAGATACCCTGAAGAAGAGTGTGCCGAGATTCGTTGAAAGAGCTGCCGACCAGATGGTCCGCCACATAAGGGTGAAGTGAAATGGTTGAGAGCGTTCGTCACAAGATTCTCCGCACCATGGCTGAGACCTTCGCGGCGGTCTCTGAGCCTGATTACCCGCTCAAGTTTTCGACCGTTGGCATGGGTCCTCTTAGTGAGGCCGATCACAAAAAGCGGTTCTCGATTGGCATCGTGCCTGGTCCGGAGCAGTACAAGCACAGCTTCCCGTACATCGAACGATTGCTGGATGTGGCAATCGAATTTCGCATCACGGTCAACCGAACGGACCCGGACCCTGGTGAATTGGCGGAAACAGTGCTGACTGTCGTAGAGCAGGTGGTTGCCAAGAACAGGACGTGGGGCGGGCTGGCCTTAGATACCGACTACAAGACCAGCGAACTCGACATGACGACCTATGATGACAAGACGATCATGGGCGTCCTGTGGGTGACTGTGCATTACCGCCATGCACACGGCGATCCGACTGATCCGAACCCGTCCGTGTAGTGGCCTTTCGCTGAGACCAGATTCCTTGACCCGACTCCGCGTTAATGCAATTAATTGCAACCTGTTGGAGTCGGGATAGTCCCGGCGCATCTGAAAGGAAGGATGCTCCAGCGATGAAGCTCAAGCGCAATCATTTCTCTGGTCTCAGCAACATCTTCGGAGAAAAGGGCAAGAACCTTGCCGACATTCTGAACACGAAGCCCGACCGTGAGGACTTCGACGAAATCGAGCCGATTGATGACCCGGACACCGCCACGGCCAAGGACGTTGCGGAAAAGCTGAACGAAATTCTGGCTGTTTTGCAGACTCCGCCTGCCACGGAGCCTGAACCCGAGCCTGAGGAAGGCGATGGCCAGGGTGACGGTTCGGGTCAGGGTTAAGGACAGCCCCGTAGGTAAAGGAGAATAGCCATGAGTGTTCTGCTTACTCGTAGGGCTGTTGTTCAGGCGAAGGTCGAATCCGTCTACGGACAGGCTGAGACCGTTGGCGTCGATGACGGCGTTCTGGTTTCCGAGCCGACCTACACGATTGAACCGAACGTGCTGGAGCGCGACTTTGTGCGGGATAGCATCTCGCAGTCCCCACACATCATTGGTCGCAAGCTTGCTCAGATGGAGTTCACGACCGAGCTTCGTGGCAACGGCAAGCAGCATTCCGGTAACGCGGCGGATGCCCCGATCATCTCTCGCCTGTTCCGGGCCTGTGGTTACAAGATGACCTCGGAAACCGGTCCGTGGGTGAAGGGCGTATTCGACGTTGACGACCATGCCAACCGTGTCACTTGGGTTTCTGACGTGACCCAGGCTGATAACACGGACGTGATCTGCTATTTCATTGAGGTCACGACTGCTGGTGAGTCCGGTGTCGCGGAAGTCACGATTACTTCGGACACGCAGGGTGAAGGCTCTGCTGCTCAGACCATTGAGTCAGGCACCGACATCAATGTCGGTACGCATGGCCTGGTCCTGACGCCGACCTTTACCGGAGAGCTGGTCCAGGGTCAGAAGTGGGTTGTCTGGCTGATGCCTGCTGGCCTGCGGCTCGATCCGATCTCGGATAACTTCGAGTCCATCACGCTCGTCATGTATAAGGACGGCGTGAAGCACGTCATGCCTGGTGCGTTCGGTACGTTCGAGATCACGGCCACCGCCGGTGAGTTCGCTTCGGTTAGTTGGACGTTCACCGGTATCTGGCAGGCTCCGGTCGATGAGCAGATGCCGACCCCGAACTACGAGCGGACCCTGCCTTCGCAGGTCGAGCTGGCTCGCCTTCGTGTTGGTGGATTCTACGCCATCGTGGAAGAGTTCACGTTCGATCAGGCGAACGATATCCAGATCAGGCCGGACGTTTCGTCCAAGGAAGGCTACATCGGCACCCGTATCGTCTCCCGCGCTCCGGAAGGCGGTATCAACCCCGAAGCCGACCTCGTGGCGAACAACGACTTCTGGTCGCACCTGGCGAACGCCAGCCGGATGCCGTTCCAGATGCGCGTTGGCCATCAGCCCGGCAATACGGTCTGGATCGTTGCACCGGGTGTCCAGTACACGGGCCTGACCTACGCCGACCGGAACGGCATTCTGACCTACGATGCCGGTCTGAAGTTCCCGGCGTACAACTCGAACGACGAAATCATGTTCTTCCTCTGCTAGTCGGAGGAAATGCAATCAATTGCAACGGAGAGCGGCCCTCGTGGCCGCTTTCTTTTTGTTGACGCTTTTTGAACGGTCGGTGAAGTAGGTGCCAGGAAATATGGAGACCAAACAGCATGGAGTAGGAAATGCGATTCATTTTGATCATCCTGGCAATCGCTGGCCTCTGGTATCTGGGGCAGCCAAGTGCGGAGAGTAAAGCATGGGGCGAGCACTGCATGAATGGTTGGACCGGCTCGCATCTGAAGCTCGAAGAAGCGGTGAAGAAATCCCTGCGGGACCCCAAGAGCTTCGAACATGTCGAGACCCGCACCTCGAAGGTGAAGGATGGTGTCAACAAGGTACGCATGGAGTTCCGAGCCAAGAACGGTTTCGGGGGCCTGAATACCGGATACGCTTACGCCGAGATCGACAACAAGACCTGCAAGCTTCTGTCCTGGCGGCTCAAGGAATAGACCAGTCAGCCTTCACCACCAGTCCTCAGTTGTGAGATAAATGAGGTCTCACCGAAAGGGCTGGTGGTTTTATTATGTCTGGCACTGGAAGCAAATTCAGCGTCAAAGTCTACATTGTCCAGAAAGCAGACCGAAAAGGGAACCTTCAGGGTGAGGTCCTGGCCGCGAAACTCACCCATAGTGCGGCCCACGAGATAGCCAAGAATAACGCTCCCGCAAAAGTAACCTGCATAGTTGCTGACAAGTCCCCCATTCCGAACGGGCCGGATTACGTTTCAGACCAGCGGAAATGCAATTAATTGCGCTGGGCTCCTCAGCTGAGTATCTTTACCGCTACCCATAGTGGGATACTCAGCAGCCGAATGGCAGAGGAGTTTGAAAATGGCCCTGATTGCTCTTACCGTGCACGACACGGTTGAATACGTTTCTGACCTCGATCCTGCAAAGACCAAGCAGTTCGTGCCGATTGACCCGAGTGACCCGACCAAGGGCGAGGAAGAGCGGGAGGTAATCGGTGAGGGTGCTACCGTCTTCCTGCTTCGCCCGCTCGATGTGTTCCTGATGGGCCACATCTATGACAGCGCGTCGGTGATTTCCGGCAAGCAGGGTGATGACACGGTTGGTATCCATACCCGCGTGAACCAGACGAACATTGATGCTGTTCGCCACGGCCTGGCTGGCTTCAGGAACTTCGCGGACAAGTACGGAAATCAGGTTCGCTTCAAGACCCAGAAGGCGGTCGTCAACGGGCGCGAATATGAGGTCGTTCACGACGACATCATGAACATGTTCGGTGTCCGACTGATTTCTGAGCTGGCCCAGAAGATCAAGGACATCAGCGAAGTCAGCAAGGAAGAGGAAAAAAACTCCGCAAGGGCGTAGCCGCGATCCGGCTACTGCCCGAACGGCAGTGTGACGGTTGCAAGCGTCAGGACGAATGGGGGTGCTTCGCAAGGCCATACACGGTGGTGACCGAAAAGGGTGATAAGGAGATCAGGTGGCACAAGCCAGCGCAGCTCCCAATAACCCTTCTTGGTGAGGACATATGGGCTTGCCCTCGCCAGCACATAAGGGAGAACCCGTTTTATTGGGCGGCGATCCTGAAATACTACGGTATGTACCGCAAAGGGTTTCTGCCTAGTGCCGGAGGGATTGCAGACCAATCGAACAAGGCCATCGAGGTATTCCGCATTCTGGATGACGCGAATGACGCGTGTGACCGGGAAGAGCTGAACAGGGAGAAAGAGCGGAAGGCACGAGAGAGTAGGATGCCCCCGAGGCGAAGGTAGGCGGCTATGACGCAGGAAGAGCTCCAGTTCATCATGAAGCTTCAGGATGAAGCGTCCCAGACGATCAAGAAGATCGGTGACGCCCTGAAGGGGCTTGGTGGCGGTGCTTCCACGGTAAAGAAGGAAGCAGATGAGGCATCGAAATCTCTCGATAACCTGGTGACGCAGGCGAAGGCGGCGGGTGCTGCCATCGCCGGAGCTTTCGCATCCAACAAGATGCTCAACAACGCAATCACGACCTTCGCTGGGTACGAAAAGGGCCTCATCAACGTCCGCAAGACCACGGATATGACCATCAAGGAAATCCGTGAGTTCGAGAGGGAGTTCGACAAGCTCCTGATGACCATGACGGGTGTCCGGCCAGATGAAATGCTGAACATCGCCGGGGCCATTGGTCAGATGGGTGTCCATGATCCTCAAGATATTCTCAAGATGACCGAGGTCATGGGCAAGCTGTCCATTGCTGCACCGACCGTTTCCGGTGAGCAGGGTGCGTCCACGATCTCTCGTATCCTCACCGTCACTGGCGAAGGCATCAAGAACGTCGAGAAATTTGCGTCCGCTCTGGTTCACCTCGGTAACACTACGGCTGCGACCGAGCACGAGATTCTTTCGATGGCATCTCGTATCGCTCAGTCCACGGCGCAGTTTGGACTGACCTCTGACGCCATTCTTGGTATCGCGGCTGCGGCCAAACAGCTCGACTTCCGCCCCGAGCTGTTCGGTACGGCGATGGGTCGCCTATTCACTGGTCTGACGGACTCGGCCATTAACGCCACGAAGGGTATGGAACGGCTTACTCGCCTTACCGGTATTACGCGAGAACAGTTCCTGCAAATACTGGAGGATAAGCCGGAACAGGCATTCCTCATCGTTCTGAAGGTATTCAAGGACCTTCGCGATGCGGGCATGTCCACCACCCAGTTCATGAGGGACCTCAGGTTGGAGGGCATCGAGATTGCCTCGGTGCTTGGTTCGGCGTCGAAGAACATTGAGCTCTTCGATAAAAAGATGGTGGAGTCGGCTCGTGAATACGAGGAGATCAAGGCGCTAACCGAAGAGTACATGAAGGCCATCGAGGGCCTGTCTGCCCGTTGGGATGGTCTTACTGCGACTGCTACCGTTTTCTCCAAGACCATTGGTGGGGCACTGGCTCCAATCCTCAAGCCGATGGTTGATTGGGTCAGAGAGCTGATGAACATGGCTATCCGCACGTTCACGGCTCTGCCTGGTCCGATCCAGACGGTAATTGCCCTGATTGGTACGCTGTCCACGACCATTCTCGGCATCGGAGCCGCGCTCAGCATTGTTGGTCGTGTTGGTGCCTTCACGGCGGTTGTGAAGGGGTTCACCACGGCGACCGCTGTTGCGCTCAGGTTCAGCGGAGTCCTCCTGGCACTAAGGGGGACCATGGTCGCTTTGTCTGCCATCTGGGCCGTTATGTGGATGCCTGCTGGCGCGGCTATCGCTGGCGTGATCACCGGCATCAAGGCTGTTGGCACGGCCTTCAAGGCCATGGGTGCCATGGCGCTCCTGATGAGCCGCCAGGTCATCGCGGCGATGATCCGGCTTGGTGCGGTGGTGTTGGCCACGTCCGGCGCGGCTATCACGGCTGTCCGGAACTTCAGCCTCTTCGCTGTTGGTGTGGCTGCTGTCCGCAAGCTGACTGCTGCTTTTGTGCTTCTGCGGGTGGCGATCCTGTCGATCCCGCTCGCGATCGCGGCCATCCCGGCGCTTCTCGCCTCTCTGCCTGTCATCGTGCCCGTGGCCATTGGAGCGGCCATGGTGGCGCTGGGTGCGCTCATCTATTCCAAGTGGGATGAGATAAAGGCGTTCTTCAGCCAGAGCTGGTCCGAGATCGGAGAGGGCATGAAGACCGCCATATCCAACGCCTGGGACGCCACGATTGATTACCTGAAGGACGGGTGGAACAGGTTCGTGAACTGGCTCGCGGGCGACGATGTTGCCGCGGCCCTCGAAGAGGCCGAGAAGGCTGCTACGACTGGTAGCCAGAGCGTGGCGGGAGCCATAGAGACCAATATCGGAAAGGGTCTGAGTGAAAAGGCATTCAATACCCTCGACGACATGTTCAACTTCCGCGAGGCGAGGAGGATAATCAAGGACCAGAAGGATGCACTGGAGGAGCTTCTGAGTCTCGATGTGGAGGTGCAGGTACAGTCTGGTTTCGAGGACAAGGATATTCGACGCCTGAAGGCGATGATCAAGCAGGCCGAGCGTGAGCTCGATCCGCTACAGATCAAGATTGACGACCTGACGGATGAGCTTGAGACGGCCCGTGCGATTACCAAGGACCGGCAGAACACCCTCGAAGTGGACCGCGCGATCCGTGACATTCGACGGGACATCATCGATCTGACCGAAGAGGAAGAGGCCCAGGTCCGTAAGATCATCCGTGCCCGCCAGCAGGCCGAGCAGGATAAAGCCTACGAAGACATGATCCGCACTCTTCGCCGGGGCTTGGAGGATGCCCGTGCCCTGACCGAGGAGCGGAAGACCGAGCTCATGATCCTGCGTCAGATCGAAGACGCGGAGCGCGATATCGGCTCCCTGACTCGTGAGCGCAAGAACGAGATTGCGCAATTAATTGCACAGACGCGGCAGCTTGAGCTCTTCAGGGCGTTGGAAGAGCAGCTGGACCCGATCACAGCGGCGGTTCGCGAGTACGAGCAAGGGGTACGGACCCTGAATGATGCTTTCGCCAGCGGTCTGATCAGCGCAGAGCGGTACTACTGGCTGCTCCAGAGACTGAATGATACCACGCTTACCTCCCGTAATCCGATCCTTGAGCGGGTGCGGACGATGCGCGAGGAGCTGGCTCTGTTCGGCCTCCGCGGCAAGGAACTGGAGATCGAGCGCACTGTCCAGCAGGAGATCAACTCGCTTCGCAGCCAGGGCGTACCGATCACGAGGGAGCTTACGCAGGCAGTCCGCGAGTACGCTACGGCGCTGGCCGAGGCCAACGAGCAGGGCAAGAGTGGTATCCGGCAGTGGCTCGATGAAATCGGCACGTTCGAGGAAGCGATAGAGAAGCTGAAGAAGGACACCATCGGCGGCCTGGCTGATGCCCTGACCGAGGCGTTCACCGGAGGCAAGGACGCTCTCCGGAACTTCGGCCTGCAGCTGGGCAAGATGATGGTACGCTTCGCCGTGGAGAACACGATGCGGCAGCTGTTCCAGCCGTTCGCCCAGCAGCAGAAGCAGGACTCGGCCACCCGCATCGAGAACGCGATCAGCAAGATCGAATCGCTGGCCCAGTCGGGCATTCATACGCCGCAGGCCGTGGTCAACGCCGGGCAGGTCAGCATCAATGGTCAGCCTTTCGGTTGGCCTGGCGCTCAGGACCAGTCGGCCTACGCGGCTCCGGTGTCTCCGGTCGAACGAGCTCCGCTTCCGGCCAATACCAACATGGCACCCACGACCGGAGCGGCTCCGGGATCGTTCCGTGCTGCTCAGGAAGCCGGTTTGACCCTGAAGCAGACTGCCGACCAGATGACCACTGCCGGTAACCAGATGACGCAGGCCCTGAGCTCGGCCACACAGAAGATCAATTCGGCCTTCAACACGGCTGGTCCTGGCTCGCTGAGCATCCCTGACCTGACGAGCACCGCCCAGACGGCGCTCGATAAGGTGACCCAGGCTGTGTCCAATGCCACGTCTTCGGCGGTGGATACCGTGACTGCGTTCCTTGGGATGCACGAGCGGACGAACCGAAGCCAGATCAACAGCTTCCTGAAGGCGGGTGGCATCGACATCGACGCCGCCCAGACGGCCTGGTGCGCAGCCTTCGTCAACTCCGCTCTGGAGCAGGTAGGTGTGACGGGCTCCGGGTCGCTGGTCGCCGCCGACTTCCTGAAGTGGGGCCAGGCCGTCCGGCCCGAGGATGTGCTGAGGGGTGACGTTCTGGTTGCCCACCGTGGCCGCCAGCCTGGCCAGACGGGTGCGCATGTGGGCTTCGCCACCGGCAACACCCGCATGGGTCCGAATGGCCTCCAGCTCGAAATGCTGTCGGGTAACGAGAGCAACCGGGTCCAGACCTCCTGGTACGATGCGAACCAGCTGGCCATCCGCCGTGCGACCGAGGACATGCAGAAGCTGGGTCAGCAGACGCAGCAGACCGTCCAGCAGATGAACCAGCAGTTCCAGCAGCAGGGCATGACCATGCAGACGGCTCATCAGCAGGTGCAGCAGAGCGCCACGACCGCATCGCAGGCCATGCAGATGTCCGGCCAGAACATGCAGCAGCTGGGCTACTCGACTCAGAATGTCGGGCAGCAGGCGAGCCAGGCCGCCCCGCAGATCGACCAGGCCGGTACGGCCCTCCAGAACGCCGGTATGCGGGCACAGCAGGCCGGTCAGCAGGCGAGCAACGCCAACCCCGGATTCAGCGCCATGCAGAATGGCATTCGCGGCCTGCTTGGCCCGCTTGATCAGGTCGTGCCTGGTCTTGGCAGCTTCGCTCAGGCTGTCTTGCAGCTGATCCAGCAGCTCATGTCCGGCATTGGAGGTGGTGGCCTCTTCGGCGGCATTCTGGGCTTCCTGTTCCACAGCGGTGGTGTTGTTGGTCGGACGAGCGCCACGAGAGCCATGCCGATCACGGCCTGGGCTGGTGCTCCGCGCTTCCATAAGGGTCTGTTCAAGAAGGATGAGTACCCGGCCATCCTGAAGCGCGGCGAGAGGGTCCTGACCGAGAGCCAGAACAAGAAGAACCTCGCCATCATCGACGGCCTGAGCCGTCAGGTCGAGGAGATGGGTAAGGTGCTTCAGTTCAGCCGCAATGGCGGTCGCCGGTATGGCGAGGTCAACCAGACCGTGGTGAACAACATCAATGTTCGTGACGCCAACGGCTTCCGGAAGTCTGAGGGACAGATTTTCGCAGATACGCTGATCAAGATGCAGCGTATGGCTGTACGAAACAACTGAGTGTGCAATTAATTGCACGGGAGTGAACGATGTCTTTGCTTTGGCTCGACGGATTTGATGCCTACAACATCGGAACGGCGAACCCGCCCCCCACCAGTGGCAATCAGTATGACGCCACCAACATCATGTTGAGCTCGGGGTACGTCGCGGCCAATGACTGCATGGTGACCACGGAAACCCGCACGGGCCGTGGCTGCGCTCTTCGCTTCAGGGCTGACTCCGGTGGTGCGGAGAGCCAGGGTTGGTTCCGGAAGGTGGTCGATATCCGGGATGAGCTCGTGGTGGGCTTCGCCTTCAAGTATGTGGCCACGCAGCTCGATCTGCTTTGCCGGTTCGAGTACGACAACCTGTACGGCACCCGCTCGACCGCGATGGCCGTCTACATCAACGGCACGGGCGGACTTACCGTGTCTGTAGGTGGCCAGCCGATTGCCTACAGCCCATCGAACATCATCTTCCCGAACGTCTGGCACTATGTGGAGGTCAAGTACAAGCCGAGGGCGGCGGGTGGGCGGATCGTTGTCCGCGTCGATGGCGTCACATTCATCAACTTCACGGGCAAGACCAAGCCTGACAGCTTGCCCGAGTTCGTGAACGTCCTCTGGGTCGGGCAGACCTCGAACGACTACTTCAACAGCTCCGACATAGCAGTGTACCAGTGGATTGACGACCTCTATATCCTCGATACGCAAGGCGATCTGTTTAACGACTTCCTCGGTGATGTCGTCATTCATTCGATGATGCCCACCAAGGACGCAGGACCAAATCAGGGCAACCAGTTCGGCGGTGGTCTGGCCAAGTTCACGGCAATTGACGAGATCGGACCGGACGACGACCAGTCTTACATCTACGCCAACACGGTAGGCGTGAAGGAGATGTTCGGCATCGACCCGCTGCCGTCCAACGTCATCGACGTGCTGGCCGTAGGCATCAATGTCCGTGCCAAGAAGGACGCTGCTGGCGTTTCCAATTACTCGATCTGCTGCAAGGTGGACGACACCGAAGAGCAGTCCGATCACCTGACGGCTCCGACGCAGTATGTCACCAGACAGTTCATTCTGGAAACGAAGCCGGGTGGCGGTTCCTGGACCAAGGAAGACGTTGAGGCAATGAGCTTTGGATTTGAGCTGAAGTAATGTCTGTCGCGGTTACGCACATAAGGACCGATGTTGCCAGCGAGGAGGATGCGAACCTTCGGGTGACGCAGGTTGAAGGTCGTGCCTGTTCAACCGCTGCCAACCCGCGTTTCCGGGCCACGCAGGCATACGTCAACTACATCGGAATCCAGCGAAATCGCCCGTACAAGCCGAATGATCCGGAAAACCCCGATCCGGGCGATCCCGGCTATCAGCCTCCACCTACGCCGGGAGGTCCGCCGCCTGACCCAATCTATGGGACGCCCTCGACCAGCGACAACATCTACGTCACGCAGGTCATGGTGAATGTCCTCATGACGTTCGCACCCAACTTCGAGTGGATCGACATGTTCATCAACGAAGAGTTCCCGCACGATATCAGCTACAACTCGATTGGTGCGACCCGTTACCAGACGGACGTTGTGATGGTGGACAGCGGCCACACGCAGCGCAACAGCCGCTGGGACCAGCCGCTCATGGAATATGACGTGGCCTACGGCGTTCGCACCCTTGAGCACCTGCACGACCTGATCGCTTTCTTCCGGGCGATGCAGGGCCGCAAGCACGCTTTCCTGTATCATGACGTGGTGGACCACACCTCGACGCTGGCCACCCGCGAGGAGGCCCGCAGCACCCCGCCGATCACACCGTTCGACCAGCTCATCGGCGTTGGCGACAACGCGACGAAGCAGTTCCAGCTGGTAAAGCGTTACCCGACGCCCTCCGGGACGCATTACGCTACCCGACCGATCTACAAGCCTAAGCCTGGCACGGTCAGGATTGCCGTAGGCGGGGACGAGATTTCGGGCTTCGTTTGTGACTATGACACGGGAATGATCACGCTGACCCCGCGTCATGGCATCAACAATCTCATGAACGCTTCGATCATCCGGCAGGGCGTATCCAATTCGACCCGCTGGAGGATCACCGCCGACAATGCGGACTTTAGCGACTTCCGGGTGGGGGAGCGCGTCCTGACCATCGGATGGCTGAATGCCGAGAACAACCTCAGTGAGGCCGTCAACGCCCCGATCCTCGAAAAGGGCCTGAACTGGATAGACATCCAGCTGCCTCCGGACAAGGGCATGAACGAAAGCGGGCGCAACGGTGTGTCCGTCTACACGCACCCGGCCCCCGCCACCGGTGTGGAGGTGAGGGCTGGCTATGAGTTCTGGGTTCCGGTTCGTTTCGACACTGACCGACTTCCGGTTTCATTGGAGGAGTACGGCATTGGTGGTGCGGCGGATGTGAAGCTCGTTGAAGTGCGGCCTGGGGAGGAATAACTCGTGAAGAAGGTAAGCCAGGAGCTCTTTGACGAGCTGCGCAAAACCACGACCTACATTGTTGCAGCCTGGAAGGTGACGCGGAGGGACGGCGTTGTTCTCGGCTTCACGTCCGGGGACCAGCCGTTCGTCTATGACGGGGTGCAGTACATTCCGGCCAACTCGTTCTCGGCATCGGCCCACATCTCCCGCAACAACTTCTCGGTGGACAACATGAACGCCATCGCCCTGACGGGCGACCACATCACCGAGCGGGACCTGCTGGGTGGTGTCTACGATGGTGCGAGGGTCGAGCTCTTCTGGATCAGGCCGGACAAGCCCGAATGGGGCACGGTTCCGATCCGCAGTGGCCGCATTGGCGAGATCAAGATCACGAATGGCCAGTTCGAGACGGAACTCCGCGCCCTGACCCAGCTGCTCCAGCAGGACTTCGGTGAGTTCTACACGCTCGAATGTGCGGCCTCACTTGGCGATGCACGCTGCCGCGTGAATATGAACCCGCCTGTGTGGTCCCCTGGTATGCAGTGTACGGCGGAGATCATTTCTGACGCGAGTTTCGGGACAGTCGTTCGGCCTTCCACGCCGAACGGCTTCTGGTACTACTGCGTGAACGGTGACAAGTCCGTCCGGACCGACGCCCCGAAGGACGACCCGTATTTCCTGAGTGAGCATTTCCAGAGCCTGCCCGTGTGGCTGATGGCTTTCGGGGTGATCTTTTCCGTCATGATGATGTTCTTCTTCTTAGATGAGTTCTTCAGGGGCCGAGTGAGTGTGCCGACTCCTGCTGTTAGGACCCTTCGGTACGGAAAGGCAGGCAACACTGAGCCGAACTGGCCGACCACGGAAGGGGCAACTGTTCGGGACGGTGAGGTCATCTGGGAAGCCCGCCTGGCACGTGAGGCGGAAGGAACGGTAACTGGTATCTACGACCGGGCGTCCTTCGACTGCCGGGATTTCAGCAAGGCTTACGATCCGAATTTCTTCCAGTACGGCTATTTGGAATGGCTGACGGGGGATAACGCTGGCTTCAAGATGGAGGTCCGCGAGTACCGCAAGGTGCCCCGCCCTCATTTCAAGCTGGTCGAGTCCATGCCGTATCCGATCAAGAAGGGGGACACCTTCAGGGTTTGGCAGGGCTGCCCGAAGACGCGGTACGCCTGCAAGGAAATCTTCCGCAACCTCGACAACATGCGGGCCTTCCCCGACATGCCGACCGAGGACAAGGCGCTGTCCACGCCGAACTATTCGCAGCAGGGCAAGTCAGTGGAGAGCAGCGGTGGAAAGGGTCGATAGTATCATTCGGCGTGATGAGATCATTGCTCGCGCTCGCGAGTGGATTGGCACGCCCTACAGACATCAGGGCCGAAAAAAAGGCGTTGCAGTTGATTGCATTGGCCTGGTCTACGGTGTGTGGCTCGACCTTGGTTTGCCTCAGATCACCATCCCGGCGAACTACACGGAGAGCCCGTCCGGCACGATGCTTCAGCAGAATGCCGAGAAGTACCTCGTGCCGACCGACCGGAAGGACTTCTACCCAGGCGACGTGGCCGTCCTGTGGGGTTGGAAACAGGAACCGCAGCACTTTGCAATTGTGGGCGAGTACGCGGGCCGCACGACCATGATCCACGCCTTCTCGAAGCGCGGCTTGGTGGTCGAACACGGTTGGGATGACTTCTGGATGCAGCGCCTGGTGCGCATCTACGAGTTTCCGGGGACGGAGGCGGTCTGATGGCTCAGCTTGCGATTGGTCTCGCCATTGGTGTTGGCGGTTACTTCCTGGTTCAGGCGTTGATGCCGAAGCCGAAGCCCATCGAAGGGCCTCGCATTTCGGACATTAACATTACGGCTGTAAGCCCCGGTAACCCCATCATCAGACATTGGGGTACGATGAAGCTTCCGGGTCAGCTCATCTGGACCTCGAAGCTCATTGAGACGCGGCACGAGGAAGAAGTCGGCGGCAAGGGTGGCCCACCCAAGCAGAAGATGATCACATACACCTACTCGGTGTACTGTGCTGTCGCTGTCTGCCAGGGTCCGGTGCATCGTATCCGGCGCATCTGGGCGAACCAGAAGCTGCTCTGGCAGAACCCCGAAATTGCCGGTGAGGCAAAGAAGGATTTCGAGAGGGCGTATTACGAAGAGGGTGAGCGGTTGCTGGCGGCTGGCGTGGACGTTGATGAAGCTCACGTCAGTGCGTTCGTGTTTGCGTTTAACAACTACGAGATCGGGGAATATACGCTTCAGACGCCACAGCAGGCGATCAACTGGGTCATGAGCCACCCTATTGGCGGGACCCAGCCGAGCCGCCGTGGTGTGGCGGAGGTCGTGGACCGCATGTTCTCCGGCCTCGACAAGGAGAAAGAGTACCTGCGGTTCAAGAGCCGCTTCGATGCGATCCGTCTCTATCTGGGTACGGAAGTTCAGACGCCTGACCCGACCCTTGAGAAGTACAAGGGCGTGGGCATGGTTCCGGCGTTCAGGGGCACCTGCTACATCGTCATCGACAACCTTCAGCTGGAAGACTTCGGTAACTCGATACCCACGTTCAACATAGAGGTAGAGAAGACGCCGGAGGAGCCCCAGCTCCGGGATATCCTGGCGGATATTTGCCGTGAAAGCGGCATGACGGACGACGAATTTGCGGTTGACGACATTCCGGATGTGACTGTTCCCGGCTACGCGATCACGCAGGCCACGTCTGCCCGCCGTGCGATTCAGGACCTACAGATGATTTATCCGTTCGACGGCGCGGAGACGGCCTTCAAGCTTCGCTTCTCGTGGTTGGATAAGAAGCCTGTCGCCATCCTTCGTCCGGAGGACTTCGGGGCTCATGAAACCGGAGACGATCAGCCGCCGACACAGACACTGGTTCGAGCGCAGGAGTTCGATCTGCCGCAGAAACTAACGCTCACGTATCAGGAGCCTGGACGAAACTATTCGCTGAATACGATGACGGCCCAGCGCATGGTGACGGAATCGAACCGTGTGCAGGAGGTGGATGTCACGATTGCCCTCACGCGAGCGGAGGCAAAGTCTCGCGTTGAGGAAACGATGTCCACGCTTTGGAAGGCCAGGCGTGAGTGGACCTACCAGCTGCCCCGGAAGTACATCATTCTGGAGCCTGGCGACTTCGTGCTGATCCCTGACCCGGTTGGTACGAGGTATTTCAGGGGTGCTCGCGTGATCGAGGTGAACACCGGTGCAAACGGCATCCTCGAAATGAAGATGATCGACCACCACAGGTCGCAGTATGTCGGCGCGAACGCATCGACCGACTTAATCGTGGATGATGACATGGAAGACGAGCCGCCGCAGTCTTCCATCACGGTGCCGTACTTCCTAGACATTCCGCTGCTGACGGACAACGAGGCGGACAATATCGGCTTTTACTCGGTGATGGGTGGAACCCGATCCGGATGGAACGGTGGCTTCCTGATGTTGGACCTGTCGTCCGGTGGCACTGTCCCGGTATTCGGTGTGGAGCCGGTACAGGATAGCTCTGGTGCGGACTGGTACACGGTTGCCTACAACAATACCGACCCCGCTCACGGGTTCACGCTGGGCACCCTCGGGCCCGCTCATCCTGGTATCTGGGATCGATTCAATCGCATCCGCATAAGGCTGCGTAACCCGTATCGGGTGCTTTTCAGCCGGACGGAACAAGAGCTTCTGCGGTCTCCGGTGAACGTTGCCATCATCGGGGACGAGATTGTCCAGTTTGCCAACGCGATTGATCTGGGCAACGGCCTGTGGGAGCTGCACACGTTCCTCCGTGGTCTGAGGGGGACCGAGTGGGCAATCAACAGGCACGAACCCGCCGACCGGTTCGTTATTCTGACCAGAGAAGGCGTGGAGCGCATAACCCACGACATCACGCTGTTGAACGTGGAAGGGCGGTTCCGGGCTCTCTCGCAGGGTCAGGACGTGGAGTCCGCCATGGAATACACGTTCAAGAACACGGGCAATTCGCTGCGCCCATACGCTCCGTTCATCAAGAAGAAGCTGCGGAGGGATAACGGCGCGATTGAGCTAGAATGGCTTCCCAGGGTCCGGCAGAAGGGTCTGCTGGTCAACGGCATGGGCACCGAGCTCGATCAGGACGAAGAGAAATATGAAATCGAAGTCCTCAACGGTGACACGGTAGTTCGCACGGTCGCTTTGTCGGAGGTTCGCAGCTGGACTTACAGCGCAGCCAATCATTCGGATGACTTCGGGTCGATCCAAGACAAAGTGCACTTTAGGTTGTATCAGATAGGTCGTGTCGTCGGCAGAGGATTTGCCGCGGAGGTTTGGGTCTGATGGTTACGACGCCGAAACTCGGAGTGAACCTTCTTGCCACTAATACGGTGAACAAGGAGGTCGTCATCAATGAAGGATTTGTCACCTTCGATGCTCTCATCGCAAGGGTGGCCAAATCTATTTCCAATACGCCCCCGGCAGAGCCGCAGGATGGTGATGTCTATATCGTCGGCACCAGCCCGATCAACGAGTGGAACGGTTACGCGAACCATATCGCTTTCTGGTTCAACGGCTGGCACCTGATCAACCCGCCCGACAAGATCAAGATGTGGGTGGAGTCCACGGGCTCGTACTGGACCAAGCAGACCCTCAGCTGGACGGAAGACCCTGCCGGTACGCCTTCGGCCCTGAACGACCTGACGGACGTTTCTGGTAACACGCCCGATCACGGCGACTTCCTGATGTGGGACCAGACGGCTGGCAAGTGGGTCCCGGCCCCGCTGGCCAACCCAGACCTTGAAATCGGGGAGCTGTCCAATGTCGTGATCACGAATGCCGAGGCTGGTCAGGCGCTGGTCTACGACAGCATTGATGGCGTGTGGCGTAACCAGACGATCAGCGCAAGCGGCGGGGCCTCCACCCTGGCGCAGCTGAACGATGTCGATATGTCCGGCGCAGATGAAGGGCACGTGCCCTACTGGGACGGCGAAAAGCTGAAGTTCAAGTCCCCGCAGCAAGTCATCCCGCTGCCGCATCTGCGCGATCTGCCGGATGTGTACGTGAACCATCTACTGGTGGGTGACGTGCTCGCCTGGAACGGTGCCGCTTGGGTACCGTCTCAGGCTGCGGTTACCTACAGCTTCCTCGGCATGGTGGACGGCCCCCAGACGTTTGAGGGTAACGCCAACAAGTTCCTGGTGGTGGACCCGACCGAGAGCGAGCTTGTCTTCAAGAGCCTTGATGACCTGATAAACATCAGCGAGATGAAGCTCATCGAGCTGGCTGACACCCCGAACAGCTACGGCAACCAAGGGCAGGTGCTGGTCGTCAACTCCAACAAGACCGGCTTCGTTTTCGCATCTATGCCGCCGACCATTACGGTCAAGGTGGGTGGTAGCACCATCACGACTGAGCTCAACGAACTTGAGTTCGAGGGCCTTACGGTCACTTCGTCTGGCTCCGGCAAGGCGAAGGTCAAGTTCGAGATGCCGCCCATCGACTTCCCGCAAATTGATTTCAGGGTCAACGATCAGCTTTTGGCGGACCCTATTGCAATTAATTTCACAGGTGCGGGTGTCGTCGCGGTCGAAGACGAGGAGAATCCGAACCATTACATCGTCACCATAGACAGCGGTGGCGGGGCCCTGCATTCACTGGAGGACGTGGACTTCAGCGAGCAGTCGCCGCAGGACGGGCATACGCTGGTCTATGACGCCCTGAAGGGAAAGTGGAAGCCTGGTCAGGCGGCGGGAAGCGTTGGCGTGGTTGACGGGACTGTGGAACCGGCGCTCTACGAGTTCGGCCCCTTTGCGCCTCCTCGGCCCAACATGTTCCCGGACCGCTTCAATGCGCCGTCCGCGATTGTGATGGATATCAAGAACCGGGGCATGGTGGTCCAGCCCGGTTCGCAACCGTCTGGCGTCAAGCACTGTCTGGTCTCCCGCTCCCTGATCAACACCATTGCCCCGTGGCAGGTCACGGCTCGCGTGGCTCCGACCGGTTTCGAGGCGGGGGGTCATGCCGGTGGCATCGCCATTCAGCGTGCTGCCAATGGTGCGATGGTTTTCCTGGTGCTGGGCAACTCGAACTCGGACACCCAGTACAGCATCCGATTCGGTTATGTGAACGCATCGGGTGCCGAGACCATCGTCACCACCGAGCCGAATCATTACCAGTGGCTCCGCCTGGTGTTCGACGGCAATAACATCCGTGCCTACGTCTCCTATGACGGCCTGATCTGGCACCAGTTCGGACAGGTGAGCGCCGCCACCGTCCTCGGCGGAGCTCCGAACAAGGTGGCTATCGACAACCGCGTCCAGTCTGCCACGACCGGCGAGGTGGGTGTGCTCGTCACCTACTGGGATGACCCGGACTTCCCGGCTGAGACCCGGACCCGACAGGGTGTGGTCAATGTCACCGTTGGCGGCTTGCAGGACGTTGATCTGGGGGATCAGCCTCTGGAAGACGGTCAGGCTCTCGTCTGGGACGCCGACAGGCAGGTTTGGACCGCAGGCAATCCGGTTGGCGGCGGCGGGCCTGGTGGACCGGTTGTGGGTGAGCTCGATGACCTGACGGACGTGGACACCTCCAACTACCCGCCGCAGCATGGTCAGGCACTCGTCTGGGACGAAATCAACAACGTCTGGAGGCCGGGGGCCCAGGTTGGTGGCCAGGGCCCTGTCGAGGTGGACATCTCGTGCTTCATCCCCGGTGAGCCGGAAGCCGATGAGATCGTGGCCCGGTTTATAGCCGTCAGGTCGCTCACGTTGCCGTCCGGTTTTATGGGAAGCAAGGCGTTCGCTCAGGAAGCCCCGAGCAACACGGTGATTTTCAACGTCGCCAAGAACGGATCGGTCATCGGCACGATCCAGTTCGACGCTGACGAAAACGAGGGCGTATTCGCTTCGTTGGACGGGGCAACACTGGATGCGGGGGACCGATTGGACATCGTTTCCCCGCCCAACGTCTACGGCATCTCCGACATAGGCATCACTTTCGCAGGGAGTCGCTAAAATGGCCATCCAGTTTTGCGACGGATTTGACCAGTACAGCTCGCAGGCTGACGTTCAGCAGGTGTGGAACCGTTTCCAGCAGGAAATGGCCATCACGCTTGAAGATGACACGCCCTACGGACGGGGGAAGGCCATCAAGTTCGGCAAGGCCGGTGCGTCGCACCCTGGTATTTCCATCCAGGTACCCAACCCGGTGAACCAGGTAGGGTGCTCGTTTCATCTGAAGGTGTTGGAGTATCCAACGTCCAGTTATTATCGCGGTTTGATTGAGTTCAAGGACGGTACGTCAAGCGACACGCACTGCACGCTCAGCCTGAACGCTAACGGTACCTTGAGGTTCAATGCCAGAGACGCTTCCTCAAGCATTAGCAACTACGTGATCGTGGCCGAAACCATTGAGAGCATTCCACTGAACACGTGGGTGCACGTTGAGGTTAGGGTGCTCATATCCAATTCTGGTACGGTGGAAATCCGGATCAACGGAAACTTCGCAGGGTCGGGTTCTGGCGACACATACACCGGTAACTCTGCCGTGGTGAATGTCATCACAGCGGGTAGGCAGGTTTACTCCGGTGCCAACTCCGCAGGTATCATCCTGATGGACAACTTCGTGTTTTGGGACACCACCGGCTCCACAAACAACACTTTCCTTGGTGAAGTTGAGGTGGCTACGCTGGCTCCAGTGGCTGACGTAGACATTACCGACTGGACACCCTCAGAGGGCAGCGATGGTTACGCCATGATCGTTGATGAGGAGGGTTTCGACGGTGACGACACCTACATTGCGTCGGACGTGGAGGACGCCGTGGCGGTGTTCGAGCTTGGCAACCTGCCGTCTGTGAACATGCGCGTTCTCGGGGTGCAGGCATTCGCTGTGGCCCGCAAGGACGAAAGCGGTGACCGCAGCCTGGCCCTTGGGGTTGACTCCGATGACGAGGTTGTTGACGCCAGTCCATCACCGCTGTCGAACGTTTACACCGGCAAGATGGCGTTTTTCGAGAATGATCCTGCCACCGGCATTGCCTGGCAGAGAAGCGCCGTCAATGCCGTGAAGCTGAGGACGAAGGTGGTCTGATGACGGAAGCGCGGATCACAAAAGCCGGTGGTCAGGCTGTAATTAAGAACGAGGCAAAAGCCCGGACTACGGTTGCCGGGGCTCTTGTTCCGTTCAAGGGTCAGGAGGCTGCTGCCCGCGTATCCGCTCTGGCGGCGAATGTTGTCTTCCGGCCAAAAGCTCCCCGTGTTCCGAAGGGTCCGGTGTTCATGAACGCGATCTACTCGGAGGACCGAGGGATTGTAGGTGACCAGGTATATGACAAGGTTGAGCTGCTTTTGACGGCGGACCATAAGGGCATCAGGGACTTGAGCCGCAAGCGGCGTGGATTGCTCACTTCGATATCGGGTGGTCCCGGCCTTGAGTCCGGCCTGGCCCGTTTCGGTACGCATTGCATGAGGTTCGCGTGGCTATACCGTGGTTCTCTCGAAGCTGCAGTTCCATACATTCGCGCCGACAACAGCGACGGGGCTTTTCTTTTCGGCAGCCAGCCATTCACGGTTGAAGTGTGGGTGAGGGTGGACAACAGCTCCCCCAACAGCAAGCCCGTTGTCGGTGTCTGGAGTGATGATTCGACCAACAAGAGCTGGCTTCTGAAGCTTCAGTCCGGTTCAGTGCAGTTCCTCATGTCGCCTGACGGCACGACCGTGGATACCATCCAGGGTACGATTGTCGAGTTTAACGAGTGGAACCATATCGCCGTTGACAGGGACAAGACCGGCAAGGTCCGCTTGTACCTTAACGGCCAGATGGTCGCCTCTGAACAAGTGAACTACTCGTTGAATCAGGCAGTGAATCGAGACCTGACAGTTGGTTACATCGGCGGATTCGATCCTGAGTCCAGCATAGCCACAGACCAGAGCCTGGGGTCGTTTGTCGGGTACATGGATGATCTCAGGATCACGCGGGGTTGGGCCCGTTATGAGTCCGACACAACCTATCAGGTGCCCGACCAATCGTTCCCGTTTGAGCCGTTCGAGGTCCCTGACTACTTCGATGACGGTGACCCGTACTACAACAACGTGGTGCTTCTGCTTGACCCCCTGGCGAACGCCAACGTACAGGATTTCAGCCCGAATCCTGCTCCGGTCTCGGGTAACATGTCCACCACCACCCTGACCCTGTGCGGCATCAGCGATGCCCGCGTATTTGCAGACAATGGTACGGTGGTTTCGTTTGCTGGCAACGGGGAGCGGTTCAACCTCAATGGTCCGGTGACCATTGAGGTGGTGTGTATGTATCAGGACACCGCAATCACTGGCTACAACATCTTGCAAGTGCCGAACCACTTCCGTGTCAGGGTGGCCCGAAACACCACGTGGGTACAGGCGTACAAGAACGGAGCCTGGATGACCCTATATGGCGGAAGCTCTGACTGGGGTTATTGGAGGCATTTCATCGTCACTCGCGACGAGCAGAACACGACCCGCATCTACTACAACGGCAGGTTCGTGGCGAAGTACGAGAACGATGTGTGGGATGATCCGGGGACTGATGCTCCACTGATGCTCACGCCGGATGCGTACATATACAGCGGTGTGCGTATAGGTCCTGCCCGCATCACGAAGGGTGTGGCCCGCTGGACGCACGAGACGCCTTACGGTGACGTTGAACTATACCGTATCCCGCTAAAGACTCAGGCCGTCATTCCGACGCCGCCTGAGCCGACTTACCCGTACCAGTTGCCGGTGATCAATCCAGGTGCCGAAAATGCCTCGAACAGGATGTGGTCGGTTGTCACCGGCACCAGACCGGACATTGTGTCCTCCCCGACCCCGCATGACGGAGATTACGCCTATGACTCCGGGCAGGCTCGGTTCAATTGGTATTTCCAGCACATTGAAATACCGAAAGCCTACTGGGCGGATATTGACGCTGGGCTTGTGCAATTAATTGCAAATGCCTGGGCAACCGGAACACTCACCGGAGACGACCGGGGTGGTCTGAATGTCATCGCCTTGGATGAGGGGAATAACATTCTGCACCACCGGCTTGTGCTGGCTGAAGACGTGGATGACTGGACCGAGATCAGCCATGATTTTCGCCTCCCGAAGGGGGCGAGAGCCATCCGCATCGGTGTCCGGTCCTACCGCGACCCGGAGAACGAGGCTTTGCAGCTCTACTGGGACGACTTCAGCCTGACGCTGGAGAAAGAGACGGAGCCACTGGATAGCATAGAGCTTCTGCGCCTTGGCAGGCTTGGGGTGGGCCCCTGGCGTCCGGCCCTTGGTGGGGACCTGGTGGAAGTCGTGTCCCGGTACGGGCTGATGTCTGTAGGCGTCCACGCTGGTCTGGCGGCCTATTTTGTCGATATTCCGATCCCCGATGAACTGTGGGAGGACATTGACGATGAAGAGACGCCTCTGACGGCAGTGGTCGATTATCACCTGGTCGGCCAACTCAATATGACTGGTGCAGTGGGCCGTTTCTTCATTGACGCTAGAGACGAGCACTACGATCCAATTGGGCGCATCTATGACGCTGAGGAGCCGTACTCGGTCGATGCCTTTGGTGAGGACCGGACGCTGGAGGTAAAGCTACCGGCTGGAACCAGATCGCTGTCGGTAGGCATCATCGCGGAGCAGAACGACCTTGAGTTTCTGGCCGGTCACCCGGTGACCTACATTGCTGCCCGCATAGAGCGTAGGGGTAGCAGCAATATGCTTGGCCCGGTTGATATACCGATGTACCCGCTCTATGACTACCTGAAGATTGAGTTCGCCAACTACAACGTCCACCCGCTGATAACCGATGGGGCGAACCCAGGTGGCGTTATTGTTGCCGATGATGCTGATTCTGAAATCGGCACCACGGTTTCCCTGCGTATGCCGCCGATAACTCACAACCAGACGGCTTATATAGACCTCCCCATATGGTCATACCCTGGTTTCGATACGGTGACGATAAGGTACCGAACGGACAGCGAGAACAATTGGGACTGGTTCCAGGTCTTCGTTGATGGCGTCCAGCAGATGCAGGCGTCGGGCCAGCAGACGGACTACCGCGAATTTTCGGTGCAGGTTCCCTACGGCCAGCACACGCTTCGTCTGCAATACTCGAAAGACGGCAGCACCAGCACCGGCACTGACACAGTGTACTTCAGCCGGATCGTGATCCCTGTCCGTAACGAGAACACCACAGTTCGCTTGATGGAGGACGGGACGATTCGTCGGCTGGAGAACGACAAGCCAAGGTATTTGGAGAACTGACATGTCCAGAATTTCTCAGATGCCGCCTGCCAATCCCCTTGTAGGCGATGAGCTGATCGAGGTGGTGCAGGATGGGCAGAATCGTAAAGCCTATGTTGCTGCTCTCGGTACTGGCGGGGGTGGCCATAGCGATTACATCGTTCTGCCTGGTCTTCGCACCGGGTATCTCTCCTATATCAGCAGCTCTGGTTCTACTTCCGCGTATGCCATGAAAGGTAACATCTTCGACGCTGTTGAAGATGTGCGGCTGGCTGCCTGGATCATGAGGCTGATGCCCTCTTCGACTAGCGAACGTTACAAGCTGGTGATCTACCGTATCTCCAAGGATACGGGTCAGATCGAAGAAGTCGTGTATGAATCAGGCACGTATGTGCCGAGCACCACCGGTACTTACGACCTTACATTTGCGTTCAAGCCTACCCTGCTGCTTGAAGCAGGAAATAGGTACGTTTTCGTTGCCGTGAGGACGGATGGCTCAGCCTCATCGGCCTGCCGCTGCGCCTTCCCAGGTTCGCCTCCGGCAGTTACCATACCGGGCCTGAGCTACTATGGGTGCATTCGCCAGGCTTCCCTGGTGCTTGGCGTTGGAGGGACCGTCGAGCTCTACACTACGGACAGCCATGTCGGTATGGACTTCATCCTGGTCTCTGATGACCAAATCATGTCGCTCCACAAGATAAAGGACCTGTCCATTGCCAACGGCGATTTCGAGGAAGAAGAGCTCGAAGGCTGGACGGTCACCAAGGGTACGCCCACGAACGGGGAGCCTGATAACAGCAGCTATGCCAACATTGCCGCCAAGACCGGGTCAGAGTTCCTGAAACACGGGAATGAGGATGGCCAGGACTTCGAGGTGGAGCAGGAGCTCGACCTGGTATTACCCCAAGGCGGCGTAATGCAGATCAGCGCCTACGCGGCGACTGCCGACCTGGCGGATCAGGCATACTGCGAAGCAGAGTTCATAGACCCCTACGATCAGTCCATTGAGACGCAGCGCAAGCCCATGCCGACCCCGGCTGTGGACCTGTGGTTCCCGCAGCAGTGCCTGTTCCGGGTCCCTGAGAAGACCATGAAGGTCAAGCTTCGCCTTGGCGGTCAGAATGGCAATGGTGACGTGACGGACGTTGCCATTGATCAGGTTTCCGGGTGGTACGCGCCGGTGCTGCCTGCCACGCCATCGAGGAAATTTCGAGGGGCGCTGGCCCGGTTATCGGCCAACAAGAACGTAGGTACGACGCCGGTTTTTCCGATACCGTGGGACTACACGGAGTATGATACGGACGGCTTCTGGGACCTGTCTCAGCCTGGGCGCTTCACGATCCCCAAGGGCGTGTCGATGATCAGGCTCCACGTAACGATTGATGGGCCTAGCAACACGTTCAGCTCGGAGCAGAACTGGGTGCTCCACTTCGCCAAGAACGGCAGCACAAGCTTTTACGGTTCGGCCAACATGGGTGGCAGAAGCGGTTACAGCGATTTCGGTCTGACCACCATCTCGCCGGTCATTCCCGTGGTCGAAGGGGATTATTTCGAGGTCCGGTTCAACTCGGGGCACACCGCTAATATCACGCTGGAAGCGGCCACCTCGTGCTTCTCAATCGAAGTGCTTGAATAGCCGTGCAATTAATTGCAAACGGGGGTTGGGTCATCACCTGACCCGCCTCCGTGCTTTGTTGTTTTAATAGCAGTTTCGTTGAGCTATGTTCCGCCCAGACTGTGCAATTAATTGCAACTACCCGGAGTTTTTATCATGCGGGCAGACATTGCGGGTGTCATAACCAACTACGCTAAGAAGTACGGGTATGAACCAGCGGCCCTGAAGGCTGTTGCCTGGGTAGAAAGTGCTGGGACGTTCTTCTGGACCGTGAACGGGGAAGAGCTGCCCCCGATCCGCCCCGAGGTGCACAAGTTCTATCAGTTCCTGTCAGGGGCGAAACGTGACAAGGCCGTAAAGGCTGGCCTGGCACACCCACAGATGAATGGCGTGAAAATCCCCAGCAGCTGGTCTGGGCGTTACGAGTTCTTCAAGAAAATGCACGCCATCGACGCCGATGCGGCCATTCAGGCCACCTCGTGGGGCATCGGCCAGGTCATGGGCTTCCACTGGAAGTTCCTGGGCTTCAAGTCTCCACAGGAGATGATGACCTACGCCAAGTCTGGCATTGACGGCCAGATGGAGCTCATGTGCCGGTTCATCCAGAAGAACCAGAACCTCGATACGGCCCTGAAGAACCGTAACTGGGCGGCATTCGCCCATGGATACAACGGCCCCGCCTACAAGAAGAACCAGTATGACAAGAAGCTGAAGGAAGCCTACGAGAGGTTCCGCAAAGCTCCGGTGGATGCCGATGTACGCATGATTCAGGAGCGTCTGAAGGCGCTGGGCTTCTACACGGGCATCGTGGACGGGTACAAGGGACCCCTCACGACCGAAGCCGTGAAGAAGTTCCAGAAGGCGGCTGGTCTCGTAGTTGATGGAAACGTATCGACCATCACCGTTGAAATGATCGAGGACTACATTGCCGCCCAGAACTCACAGAAGGCACGAAACCAGATTCCCACCATAGGAGCTGCCGGTGCTGCTGTCACGACTGTGGCCAAGCCCCTCGTGGAAGCCATCACTGACGGAGACCTGGCCGACGCAATCGAGAAGACCCAGGGTATTGCTGACGGGCTGTACAAGCTACTGGCCCTGATCAATCTCCCCACCGTCTTCACCGCCGTGATCATGGCCTGTGTCGTCGGCTTCGTGCTGTATCAGTTGCTCACCCGAGTGGGTGACGATGAAAAAATCCAGAAGTTGAAGGAGGCGGCTGAGGCATGACCAGCCTGGTTGCTTTCCTTATTGGAAATCGAGTGGGTCGGTTGATTGCTACCGGCCTACTCATTGCTGGCATCGTGGCGCTCATCCTCTGGAGGGTGTTCACTGCCGGAAAAAATGCTGCGGTCGTTGACCAGAAGCTGAAAGAGCTTCAGTCGATCAAGACCAAGGTGGAGGTAGACAATGAGATTGCTCGTCTTCCTGCTTCTGAGCGTCGTGAGCGTCTTCGCCGTTGGGTGCACGACGAAGGGTGACTTCTGTACGTTAGCCTTTCCCCACTACTACTCGGCCAAGACCATTGAAGTCATGACCGACAGGGAAGTGGAGCAGGCTCTTAGACATAACGAGTTGGGTGAACGCCTGTGTGGTTGGAAAGCAAGAAAGAATTAGGGCCAGAAGAAATAGGTGGGCAGGGTAAAGGCACAGGTGATGACATGCAGGTAAAGGAACAAGTAAGAAGCGTTGCGGATCACGTGATCACCGTGGCCTTGGCTCGTGCGTCAATGGTGCTGGCGCTGCCGCTCATCAGCCTGCTGTTCTGGTCTTACGAAGGCAAGAGAAACGCTGAACTTCAGGACATCAAGGATGAGGTCGTTCGCGTTGAGAAGCTTGCTGTAGAGGCAAGAGCGAAGGCCGTAGAAGTCAGTGACAGATTGATCATAGTGGAGACCCGCCAGCATAGGGACGCGGCAGACGGGGAGAAGTTTCAGCGGGAAACCCTGTCGCGGCTGGATCGGATGCAGGATGCTCTGATTCAGCTGTCGAACTCGGTAGCCGCCCTCAACGCTACCGTGAAAAGCCTGGCTGAGCGCCAGCGATAACTTTTGCAATTAACTGCATTCCAGCTTGATTCTGGGTAACTCTTGGCTAGAGTTTGATCATCACCAAGGAGTGGTAGTGATCAAATGTTGGACCTAGCAATCAAAGCCAGAATACCGATTATCGCAGTAACGACGCGAGATGTTTCCTCGCTACCTGATGTCATCTACGAACTGACCAAAAAGAAGGCCACCAAGATTCCTTCGCTCGCTGCAATTGGAAGCGGCAAGGGATTGATGGTGTTCAACGCCAACCATAAGGATGTGGATGGCTCGATTACCGACCTCTACAACAAGATGGTGGCGAATGAGAGCTCGCTGATCATCGTCAACCCCAAGAAGATCGTGGAACCAATGTTCAATGCCGGTGAGGTGCCGGTTCCTCGGTCCCTGATCTTCAAGCTGATGAAAGAGGTCATCGGGGACGACAAGAAGGCACAGGAGCTTGTCCGATGCCTTGGCGGGTGCACCCTCAGCGAAGCAGCTGCAATCGCCCGCCTGACGATGACTCGGGACAATTCTCTGACCCCAAGGGGCGTGATCCAGACGCGCAAGAGCATTTTCCATGGGTCGAACGGTCTGACCCACGTGGACACGTTCCAGCACTTCTATCAGCCGCCAGTGGAGCTACAGCGATGGGTTGAGCGGGAGAAGTGGTTCTTCCTCAACTGCGATGATCGCCGGTTGATCCCTCGCGGTCTGCTGTTCGATGGGCCGCCTGGTGTAGGCAAGACTTCCGGTGCGAAGTGGCTGGCCTCCCAGCTCGGTGTCCCGCTGTTCCGCATGGATATCGGCGGCACCAAGAACAAGTACGTGGGTGAGTCAGAGCACAACATGCTCATCAATCTGTCCCGCGTGGACAATGAATCCCCCTGCGTGGTCCTGATTGATGAGGTCGAGAAGGTGTTCTCGGTCGGAGTGCACGATTCGTCGGGGACCACCACGACCATGCTTTCCCAGCTCTTGTGGTGGTTGGCAGAGCGTCAGTCCCGCGTCCTGGTCATCATGACCACGAACAACGCCGACAAGCTACCGAAGGAACTCTGGCGCGAAGGACGCATCGACAAGAAGATGTGGTTCGGGGGCCTGGATATCACCGAAGCACGGGCATTCGTTCAGAACCTGCTTGGTACATTCAATGACGTGGGGGTGACAGGAGCACTGATCGAAAAGGTGGTCCACGAAGCCTTCCAAACGTCAGCCCTGCCGAGGAACGACCCCTCGGAGCCCAAGACGGTTTCTCACGCGGCTCTTACGGAGAAGACCTACAACGCGGTCAAGCAGATGGTGCTCAAGAAATTGTCAGACGATGAATAGTCTGACAGACGAAGCGTATAAAACCAGCAACCCTCAATCATGGAGAACTCGATGGAAGCGGTAGCAGAAAGCAAGTACCAATTCATGACCGGCACCAATGGTGGTAAAGATTACCTCGTGATCGCCCGCAACGGTGATTACGGTCTGGGTATCAAGTTCTACGGTGCCATACCTGTTTCAAGGATTGGTAAGCAGTATACGGGCATAGTGTTCAAGGTTCGGTCTGCAAAGCTGGATGAAGAGACTGTTGAGGATGGAGTTGTCGTACAGCTGGTGAAGAAACCGAATAGCCCGGAAAGTGCCTTTCCCGTCAAATGGGAGAAGAAGGACAAAACCCGTGCATCTGCCTCGGTTGTTATTCGCCTTCCTGGCGCTCTGGTCGATGTGGATGGTAATATGAACAGGGTCGCTGACTCACTGAAGGATGGCACGATCAGCAAGCAGTTTGTCGAGTTCTTCACCAGTTTATACCCCGAACATCAGGCTGTCCTGACGAAGGAAGAGATTGAGCAGTACATCCTCAAAGAACTGTTCCAGCCTATGTTGGCGAAGCTGGAAAGCTACATCAAAACCCAGAAGAAGGCCGCTGAGGCCCTGGAAGAAGTGGCTGGGCAGGTAATGTTCGAGGCCGACTACCTGAAGGCGTTGTACGGCAAGGTCCAGCAGGAGGAAGAAACCTCCGCCAGCGATGAGTCGGATGCTGGGGAGGAGTAATCCTCCCCGACCAACGCAATTAATTGCAGCGATGAGAGTGTTATGGCAAAAAAGGCCGGTCGCCCAAAGATCGCAGCCTGTAACATCGTGACGGGCTCCCCCGTTGCGGGGATCATCCTTTACCGCTTGGACTTCTGGACGCCACGCATCGAGAAGAACGGTCGCCTGTGGCTTGCCAAGCCCCATGAAGAGCTTGTGTTTGAGACTGGGTTGACCCCGAAACAGATCAAGACTGGTCTGCTGAAACTCAAAGAATTAGGGTTCATCAAGACTGAGAGGCACCTTTTCAACGGGCGCAACGTTCTGCATATCCTGGTCACGGAACAGGGTAAAATCGCTATCCGCGATGCTATGGGAGAGGCCGAAAATAGCGGAAAAGGTACGTTACAAAACAACCCTGACGGTACGGTTCCAATCGGACCAAAAGGTACGGTACCAATCGTACCTAGCGGGACGATTCATATACATGGAGTACAACAGGGAGTACTACAGGGAGTACATCATGGAGTCTCTGGCGTTCTGACGAACGCAGGGGACTCGGAGGGAACTTCCCCCGAGAAGGAGTCTGATATGGCAACAGTAAAGGATGTTCTTTCCTCCGGATTGAGCAAGAGAAAGCCCAAAGGACTTTCAAGCCTTCCGTATGCGTGGGCACTGGAAGTGGCGGATGTGACCCAGGGTTTTGTTCCTCCATTGACCGTGGGTGAGAGGAAGTCGCTCAGTTCGTTTGCCAGCATGATTGCCCCGCATGATGCGGAGGTGGTGATGCGTTTCGCGATCCGGAACTGGTCAACGTTCGTTGAAACTGCTAGAAAAGAGGAAGGAGCATTCCCGCTCCCCGAGAAACCGAAGGTTTGGTTCCTCGCGAAATACGCGGCCACGGCGGTGAACATGTGGCTGAAATCGAAAAACGCACCGAAAAAGCAGGAGGCTAAGACGGTGAAAAAGATTCAGGCCGCTGTGCAATTAATTGCACCAGCTCAGGAAGAGGAGAAGGCCGACATGCCGTCCCTGTCTGATATTCTTGGTGACGAGGAGGTGTGATGATTGATCCTTATGCGACCAAGGTCCTGAACAAGGAGCAGCACGGACGGCTCGTTGCCAATCTGGATAACTTCGCCCTCGACGCTGGTATCCAGAAGCAGTGGATTTGGACCCCGCTACCTGACGCAATAGGACCGGATGAACGGACCTATCTCTTGAAGCTTCGCTATCATGCCAAGTACGGCACGAGGGCGGGCATGTGCTACACCGGAGATAGTGACGGGGTAGATGACCGTTTCTTCGCCCTCACAGGGCTGCTGGTGCGCAATTTCATACGCGCCCGCTATGTCACCCTGGCCGAGGTGCTGAGCGCGATTCCTGACGGCTCTCTGGCCGAATACACGTGTCTGCTGATCCCGAACTTCTTCCTCGCGGACTACACGACCGTGAGCAAGAAGGAAGCGACCATGCTTTACGACTTCCTGCTGGACCGCAAGGCGAGCGGGAAGCAGACGATTCTGTTCATTGACGACCTGAATGCTTTTGGTGGGGCGTTCGGTATGCCGATGTCCAGTTTCGTCACATCGAACTACGAAGTCTTTGAGCTGTAGGAGGCGTAGTTGCTTGGCAAGAAGTTTATCAGCGCCTGCCTGGCGACCGGAAGCGTTGCCGAATTTTTGAATTTTGGTTCCATCAGCCACCTTTTTAAGGCCAGCGAGGTCGAGGTTTACGATTTTGTTCGTGATTTCGTGAAGGAATACGCCAAGCTGCCGGAGCCTGAAACCATCGAGGCCCATACTGGCGAAAGCCTTCCGTCCGCAGAGGAACCCGCAGAGTATTACTTCGATCTGATGAAGCTTCGGCACACGGAGCTTGAACTAAAGAAGGCCATGAAGAAGGCCAGCGGCTTCCTGTTGCCGGAGAACAAGGACCCCGACAAGGCGCGGGACGTGCTGGTTGAGTCCATCATGGGACTGGTCGCCCAGAAGTACGGGCGGAGTATGGTGGACTTTCAGGAGGCATACGATCTGCTGATCCCTGACTACGTGTCGAAGTACAACAGCGCCGATGACAATCGCCTGTATCTCGGTTGGCCGACCCTCGATGAAATGACCGGTGGCGTTCAGCGGGGTGACATGATCAGCTACGTGGGCAAGACCGGCACGGGTAAGACGTGGCAGATGCTCTATGGCGCGTTCAACGGTTGGAACGACTCGAAGCAGAAGCAATCCCGCCTGTTCATCTCCATGGAGATGGACCCCGTGGTGGTGAGCCAGCGTCTGGCCGCCCTCAGAGCCCAAGTGTCACCAACCCACATCAAGCACGCGACCCTGACGACCGACAAGTGGAAGAAGTTCAAGAAGAACCTTGTCGAGTTGAAGAGCCATGGTGCTCCGTTCTGGATCGTGGACGGTAATCTTGCGGCGACGGTCGAGGATATTTGGATGCTGGCCCGGCAGTTGAAGCCGGATGCGATTTTCATTGATGGTGCCTACCTCGTGAAGCATCCGACAGAGAAGGATCGCTACCGCCGTGTGGCCGAAAACGCGGACCTGATCAAGAAGGAGCTTTCCAGCATCGCGCCGACCGTATGCAGCTGGCAGTTCGCCCGCACGAAGGACAAGAAGAAGGGCAAGGGTGAGAAGCCTGGTCTTGAGGACATTGGGTACTCCAACGCCATTGCGGAGGTGTCATCCCTGGTTCTTGGCCTGTTTGATGGTGACGACATCGAGTCACTGAAAACCAAGACGGTCGAGGTCCTGAAGGGGCGTAACGGCGAAACGGGATCGTTCAAGATCAATTGGATTTTCGAGCCCTACCCGGATTTCTCCGAGTACGTGGAGGAAAGCCCAGAAGACTTGCAGATCACTTAGAGATTGCAATTAATTGCACGGAACGCTAGAGAAGAAGAAGGTCAAATCACGGAGGAAATTATGGCAGTTATCCTGAAATCCAAGAAGAAGGTTGAGGCCACCAAGGAAGAGCAGCTGAGTGAGTTGGCTGCTCTGATCGACAAGGTTGGTGCTCTGCAAGCCGAGGCGGAAGATATCGACCGACAGATCAAGGAGCTTGAACTCCAGAAGAAGCCGTACAAGGAGGCGTTGGCTGAGCTTGAAGGCAAGATTGCAGAGATCGAGGCCGACGACGATGCCAAGTGGACCGAGAAGGGTCAGTTCTACGAGTGCGAGATCAGCGCGAAGGGAACGTCCCGCGAGGTTACCAACATCGAGAAGGTATACGAGTTCCTTGGCCCTGAGCTCTTCACCCAGCTGGTGACGATCAAGCTGAAGGACATCGACGCCTATCTGAATCCGATCCAGAAGGAAGAGGTGCTGACGACGACGCGGACGAAGCGCCGTGTGAAGATCGTGAAGAGGCCCTGACATGAAGTATCAGGTGCAGTTTACGTTCGAGGCTGCAAACCTGGAGGACGGACAGTACATCGCACAGGTGCTCATGTCCGTCCTGGACAGGTACAAGATACCCGCAAGGCACAGTCCCGTTATCGAGTTGGACTTGGATGAGGCTGAAACCGTTGTGGTCTACACCGATGGCGGATGCGACCTGAAAAAGAACGGTATCGGCGCTTGGGGGTATCGAGCCAAATTCCCCGATGGCAACGTCGAAGAGGATTGCGGGGTCTTTATCGGCACGACGAACAACAGGATGGAGTTGATGGCCGTCATCAACGCCCTTGAACGCCTGGAGGTCGGTGTCCCCATAAAGATCGTCAGCGACAGCGAATACGTGGTGAAGGGCGTAACGCAGTGGAGCCGGAACTGGGTCCGCAACGGCTGGAAAACGAGAGACGGGAAGCCGGTGCTCAATAAGGACCTTTGGCAGAAGTTGCTGAACCTGTTTGAGGTGCACACCGTAACCTTCAAGCACGTAAAGGGGCACAACGGAAACCCCGACAACGAGTACGTGGACAAGATGTGCACGGCAGCAATGCTCAACGCACACAAGGAAGTCCTCGCTGGTGGTTCAGTTGACGTGGACGAGGGGGCTGCAAAGCAGGGATGAAAGATTCTTCCATTGAGAAAGCTTTACGCCTGCTTGGGGTGGATAACCCCCAACTCCACAAGAGAACCGGTTGGGTCGTTTCCAAGTGTCCATTGGGCCCATGGCGGCACGATGGCGGTGAGTCTTCTCCGGAGGTTTTCGGGGTCAAGAAGGAGCCGGGCGATCCGCTTGTGAAATGCTTCTCATGCGGGTTCAAGGGATCGTTCGGTGATCTGGTCTTCCAGATGCGTCACCTGAACAAGATGAACCCGCAGGTGGAGGTCCCGTGGGGTGAAGTGCTTCAGCTGGTCGAGGAAGCCGAGCAATCGGTTGAGCTTGATCTGGACAGTCCTGACATCGAGGAAATGCTGTTCGGGACGAAGGAAGAGCCCCACTACTTTCCGGACTGGTGGCTGGAGTCGTTCCTGCCGTGGAATGAGATTTCGTGGGCGAGGGATTACCTGGCCGAGCGAAATGTTCCTGCCAGCATTGCCGCCAAATTTGACCTGAGAGCAGACACGAAGCAGCGGCGGGTATGTTTCCCCGTCCGAGACTTCAACGGCGCTCTGGTGGGCTTGCATGGCCGTGCAATCGACAAGGAAACCGAGCCCCGCTACCGCATGTACACGTTCGCCGGAAAGAACAATCCGATCTTCTGGCTTGGCGAGCACTGGGTGGACCTGAGCAAGCCGCTCGTGGTGGTGGAGGGTCCGTTCGATCTGGCCTCGGTCTATCGGGTGTATCGGAACGTCGCCAGCCCGCTCTTTGCCGATCCGAATGCAACCAAAATTCTTCGGATGGCGGATGCGCTGGAGATCATCACGTTTTTCGACCATGGAACTGGAGGTGATACAGGAAGGAGGAAATTCGAGAAGGTATTGGGGAAGGATCACGTTTTGACTCACATAAAGCCACCGGAGGGATTCAAAGACCCTGGTTCAATGAGCCCAGAGCAAATCGCTGAATTGCTGCATGGGTTAGTGAAACTTGATGACTTCCTTGTTGACTAGACCGAATCGTCAGGTAATTATCGAAGCTGTGCAATTAACTGCACAACTGAGGATTCCAAGGGAATCAATGAGACACGTAGGAGAGTGTCATGGCGTTGAAATTTACGAAGAAAGCTGCACCGGCTGTCTCTAAGACGGATGAGGCAGAAGAGACAACAAAGAATACGGCTGGTAACGGAATGAAGCTGAGTTTCATCAAGAAGGGTGCGGCAGCGAAGAAGGCAATCGCAGAGGAAGAAGCGAAAGCCGAAATGCGCAAGCAGGAAGCTGGACGCATGTGGCGCTTCCGACTGAGACCTGGTGAAGACGGCCAGATTACCTTTCTTGATGGCGAGCTTGATGAAGACGGGATGCTGGATATCTGCTACGTCCATCAGCACACCGTCAGAGTTAACGGGAATTGGGAAAATTTCATCTGCACGGCAGACGTTGACCAGACACAGCCTTGCCCGATCTGTGAAAGCGGGGATCGTCCGAGTTTCGTCGGTCTTATGACCGTCATTGATCATTCGGAATACACGATTGAAAAGGGCGCGAATGCTGGCAAGAAGGTCGCCAATCAGCGCAAGCTGTTCGTCGCCAAGCAGGGTACGCTCAAGCTTCTGACCAAGCTTGCCGCAAAGCGCGGTGGTCTGGCAGGATGTGCGTTCGATGTTTCCCGCACGGGTGACAAGGAGCCGTCTGTCGGCAACCAGTTCGACTTCATACAGAAGTTCGATAGCTACGAAGAGATTGCAGAGGAGCTTGGCCTCAAACTGGAAGAGGTCCAGCCCGCTAACTACGAGGAAGAGCTTAAGTACCGGAGTCCCGAAGAGCTCATTGAACTTGGTGTGGGTAAGGCGCTGAATGGGCCTGGGCTCTCCAAGGGATCAAGTCTGGCGAACGAGCTCTAGTCTCTGCAATTAATTGCACCGCTGCCGAGCACTACCGCTCCCCTCGAATAATCGGCGGCGGGGCGGTGCAGGGGGGGCCTACATGAACCATGTACCTCCCGAGCCCGTAGTGCCTCCCCTGCACATCAGTTTCAGAGGTGTGATTGTATGGTTGGCCTGAATAACCTCATAAGACATGAAAAGCCGTTGAGGACGGGCGCAACTGCCGTTTACCCGTTCAAGCCTGACCTGGTTCGTCGCTACCGTTTCGAGTCCCGTTTCGGTGAGGAAGTCATGCTTCACCGCGTAGTCGGGAATGAGGTTCACTTGCCGAGAGCCCTTTGTCCGATTGGGCTGGTCGATGAACGTGACGAGGGCGAACCGGTTGTCTACCCAAAATGCCCTGAAATGCGACCGGATCAGGTGCAGTGGTTCGGTGAAACGGTCGAGTTCCTGAAAGCCGGTTACTCCGGCATCACTGTGGCTGGTACAGGCCGTGGTAAGACGATCTGTGGCCTATACGCCGCCTATCATGTTGGGCGTAAGACGCTGGTGGTGACGACCAAGGATGACATCTATCAGCAGTGGATTGAACGCGCTCAGCAGTTTCTTGGTCTGGGCCCGCACGAGATCGGGGAAATCCGCGGTGACAAGTGCGAGGTCATCGGGACCAAGTTCTGTGTGGCGATGATTCATTCGCTGTCGAAGGACGGCAAGTACCCTGACTGGATCACCAAGGGGTTCGGCCTGGTCATCTTCGATGAGGCTCATCGTCTCCCAGCTGAACAGTTCTCGGCAGTGGCTGATATGTTCCCGGCCAAGCTGAGACTCGCCCTGTCGGCTACTCCTGAACGATCGGACGGAAAGGAGCTCCTGCTCTATGCCCATGTCGGACCCATCCGGGTGAAGGCGGAAGCCCAGCTGATGGTCCCGAAGGTCCTGGTCTTCAAGTCCGCTTGGGAATGCCCAAAGGTACTCAGAACCGATCCTGAGACTGGGCGGAAGAGGGTCATGCGTCTGCCGCACACGGCTGGGAAGACCACTCATATTGAACGGATGCTCGCTGCCGATCCGCAGAGAAACCATCTGATCGTGGAGCTCATTCATTCGGCGTATGAGAAAGGGCGTCACGTTGTTGTTTTCTCGACCCTGATTGATCACCTGAAAACCCTGCATCGGGCGTGTAACGAGACATTCGGAATTTCCGGCAGGCAGATGGGTTTCTATATCGGTGCGAACACCAAGGCCGAGAAGCTGGCGCGGGAGAAGGAAAAGGAAAAGCCAATCGTGTTAACCACGTACACGATGACGGCAGAAGGCACCGATGTACCGCGCTGGGATACCTGCATTCTGGCCATGCCGCGCTCGAACGTAGAGCAGCCGGTCGGACGTATCCGCCGTGAGCACCCCGAGAAGGCTCATCCGGTAGTGATGGATATTCAGGATCACGACAGTCCGGTGTTTTCGGCATATGCCAATCGACGAATGGAGTGGTACAGGAAGATTGGAGCCGAGATTAAGGTAATGAACTGACAGGAGGTCCAGATGGCACTGAAACTGACGAAGAAGGCTGGTGCAGCCACAATCAACAAGGAGGTGAAGGACAAGGGCACCACCATTTCTGAGGACATGAAGAACGAGCAGGTTGAAACGCCGTCCAAGGGCAATGAGGGGCCGTGGTGTGAGGTCGGCGTGGAAATGTCCTACACCCACAATCTCGGGAACTATTGCAGCGCTCGCGTTCAGGTGAGCCTCCGTCTGCCCTGCAAGCATGAGGAAATTGACGAGGTTTACGAGTACGCCAAGGAATGGACTGACAACAAGCTCCAGGGTCTCATTGAAGAGCTCCAGTCTGGCGGCGACGAATAGTTGCAATTAATTGCAAAGGGTTAGAGGGTATGGCCATCATCAAGAAGAGCCAGAAGGCCACGATTTCGGCGGCAGAAATGCTCGCCACTTACCAGAAGGAATACGGTGAGAACATCGGCAGTTTCGGTGGGAAGCTGACCGATGCCACCCGTATCCCGACCGGCATGTTCGAGCTCGACCTTGCCTTGGGCGGTGGCTTCCCCCGAGGCAAGTGCACCATGATTTATGGGCCGGAGAGTAGCGGCAAAACTAATCTTAGCCTGCTGGCAATCGCAAAGCATCAGCAAATCTGGCCGGACAAGACGAACGTGTTCTTCGACGTGGAGAACAGCTTCGACCCTGATTGGGCGCGGGCGCTGGGCGTGGACACCGACAAGTTGATTGTCATCAAACCGTCCTACGCCGAACAGCTGGTGGACATGTGCGAGAGTATCCTGCTCACTGAGGACTGCGGCGTTGTCGTGGTGGACAGCCTGGCCGCACTCATCACTGTGCAGGAGAGCGAGAGTAGCGCGGAGAAGGCCAACCCTGGCGGTTCCGGCCTGGTGATCGGCAAGCTGGTGCGAAAGACCACGAAATCACTGGCGGACGCTGAGAAAGCGGGACGTTCTCCGACACTCATCTACATCAACCAGATCAGGCACAAGATTGGCGTCATGTTCGGCAACCCCGAGACGACGCCTGGCGGCAACGCTCCGAAGTTTCAGGTCGCCCTGTCTCTTCGGGTATACGGCAAGAACATCAAGGACCCGAAGGTCTCTGACGTGATGCCGGTTCTCAAAGAAACGACCTTCGCAATCCAGAAATGGAAGGTGCCGATCCTCGCTGAGGCGGGTAAGTTCTCGATGGTCACGTTCCCGCACAACGGGTTGAAGGTAGGACAGTCCGATGACTACGGAACAGTTGTCGAGTACCTGAAAGCCTACGGCCAGTTCGAGAAGCACGAAAAGAAGGGCTGGAACATCGTAGGCGAGCACTACGACACTCAGGCTGTATTCAAGGAAAGGTATTACTCCGATCCGAAATTTGCCGACCAGATCAAGCAGGCTATCGTGGAGCGTCTGCTGGCTGAGGGTAAGGGTATCACTGAGGGAAATAACTACGAAGTTGACGGGGCTGGAGATTGACGGACATTCCGTTTTTGAAGCGAAGAACCCAACACCGAGTCGGTCGGTCTGGGCGTAAATCCGAAAAACGTCTTACCAGAATGCTGGGTGGCAGGGGTCGGCCTGCCTCCGGCGCTCTTGTTGGAGCCAAGGGGGATATCGCGCTGGAACAGTTCCTGATGGAGGCCAAGAGTTCCACGCGAGAGAGCATGACGTTGAAGCTGGATTGGCTCTGCAAGATTGCCCGTGAGGCTCGGTCGGAGGGGAAGAAAGCCGCCCTTACCATTTCGTTCGTCACCGAGGATGGGCGAGCCCGCCTGGACGGCGATTGGGTTCTTCTGCCGCTCCACGTGTTCGAGGAATTGCTGACAGATGGTGAAGACGCTGTACGGTGAGGTCGGGTACAATCGGTGGTTCTTGGACTCCTACAATACGGAGCCGTGGGTCACCGAATGGCTGCTGGCACGTTTCGGAAAGCTGACAAGCGGGGATTTTGTCGTATGGGAACCGGCCTGCGGGCGGGGGAGGATGGCGGACGTTCTGTTTGACCATGGATACAACGTCCTGGCGACCGACATCCACGATTATGGCTATGAGCGAATGATCGGTCTGGTGGATTTCCTCGGGGTCGAGAGCGTCAGCGATAAGGTGAAGGTCATCATCACCAATCCGCCGTATGACATTCAGGGTGAGCCTGGTTATCCGGATGTGAATGCCGAAATGTTCATTCGGCAGGCGTTAAAGCTCATGTATCCGGTTGGCGGCAAGGTTTTCATGTTGCTCCGAAATGAGTTCGACAGTGCCGCGTCCAGAAAAGACCTTTTTGGCGAAAACCCCGCGTTTCTCGGGAAATTCGTATTGACCAGACGCCCTCGCTGGTTGGAAAAGGATCAGGAACATAAGGCTTCCCCGCGCCATAATTACAGCTGGTTCGCCTGGGACTGGGCGAAACAAAAAGGGGAAAAGCCGATCATTGCTTATCTGTATCCACCGGAGAAAGACGCATGAAATGGCTGAAGGTGGCCAAGGAAAAGCAGAAGAAATTCGAGCAGGTCCTCAATGTTGTGGCCTCGGCTGGTGAAGAGTACGTGGAGATAGAGGGGCTTCCACTACTGGACACAGGGATGAAGGACCATACACCATTGGAGGTCAAGGTGCTTCCGAGCTGGCCTGAGCATGACCCTGTAGATATCACGTTGGGTAAGGCTGTAGAGGCGCTATACGAGCACGGCTTCGAGTTTATCAGTATGGTGTCTGTGCCGGAGGACAGTGAATACGTTCTGACCATGAAGGTGAAGGCAGAAAAGTTGGGCCTAGAGGACGTAGTGTCGATCTACAAGACGCTGGCCGAGCTTTCTCATAAGAATGACCAGAAGGTTGAGTAATGGCGGTCAAGTTCCTGAAAAAGGCAAAAGACCTGAAACCGGATTACTCGGTCAAATTCCTGCTGCATCAGTATCTGTCCGGTTTCGAGAAGGCACGGTCCATGAAGGTAATCCATGCCTCCGAGCTCACGAAGCCGGAGGGCATGTGCCCGCGCATGTACGCATTGGCCGATGTCACAAAGAGTAAGTCGAAGGACCAGTGGTTAACTGCCTCCCATCGCATGACGTTCCAGATCGGGCGAGATCAGGAACGAAATGTCGTCCTGTGGTTCGGGGAAATGGGGAAGGCAGTATGCCACTGGAAATGTATCGCATGCGGAACCCTGCACGAGTTCCAGACCAAGCCTGTCGCCTGCAAGACATGCGGGGTGAAGCGGTTCGACCCGATTGAAGTCCGGTTCGAGAGTGCTGTTACCGGAGCAAGCTGCGGTGTCGATATGCTGCTGGCGATGGGGGAAACAAAACTCCGTCCGGTTGAGCTCAAGACCATAGACAAGGAGGAGTTCAAGCAGCTTAAGGCTCCCCTGGCCGAGCACAAGTGGAGAACCAACCTCTATCTACGGATCATTGATGAGTGTGAGCATCACTGGTCCAATATGGTGAATACGAAGCAGGCCACCATTCTCTACATCAGTAAGGGCGGTTTCGGGACCCTCGATCCCGAGTTGAAGAAATGGGGGCTCTCGGATCAGTTCAGTCCGTTCAAGGAGTTCACGATTCATCGGGATGACTCGCTGACCGAGGGCATATGCAAGAGGGCGAAGGTGGTTACTGATTTTAGGAAGGGTCTGGTCGGAATGCCGTGCGGAATCTGCACGACAGCGATGGACAAGAGAGCGAAGACTTGCGGGTTCAGGGGTGCCTGTTTCTCGGGCGACTACCCGCCAGAGTATTTCTGGAATGAAGGTGATGAGTAAGCAGAAGATGGTTTCGATGGGGATTGACCCATCGGTAACGTGTACCGGCCTGGTCGTCCTGCGGGAGAACAAGGAAGGAAACCCCGAGCTGCTGCTGGAAGAGGAAATCAAGGGCGGCAAGCTGAAAGGGATGGAGCGGGTGCAATTCATTGTCACCAGAGTCATGGAAAGGATTCACGAGATCAAGCCCGACCGCATCGTGCTGGAGGGCTACTCGCTCGGCAAGAACATGAACTCCACAATCCCGCTGGTCGAGCTTGGCGGGCTTCTGCGGTTCATGATGTATCTTGATGGGTTGTCCTGGTTAGACCCGAGGGCCACGCAGTTGAAGCAATTCGTTCTCGGAAAGGGAGCTGGCCACAAGGACCAGATCATGATGATGGTGTTGAAGAGGTGGGGGCATGAAAGCCTGTCCAATGATACAGCAGATGCCTATGTCCTGGCCTGCATGGGCCTTGGCCATTCGAATAGGCTCCACGGAATGACCCAAGATCAGAGAAAAATCGTCGGAGGGTTAGCTTTGAAGTCAAATTAGAGATTGCAATTAATTGCACGGTGCGCTTATGATGAACCATCGATCAACCCAAAGCTGACAACCACGGAGGGTCAGACCCATGTCTTTTTCTGCATCTCTTTCTCTGCTTAAAGGCGGCAAGAAGGAAGCCGTCGAAGCAGAACTGGAAACCAACAAGAATGCCGAAGCCGAGGCTCAGGCCACGGTTGAGGCTGCTGAAGAGGAGGTCGTGGTCGATGTTGACGCCATGAGCTCCAAGGAACTCGACGCCCTGGTCGATGAGCACGGCATCGAGGTTCCCGACAACTGGTCCAAGATGAAGGTTGGCGAGAAGCGCCAGTGGCTGAAGGATCAGTTCGAGGAAGCCGAAGACGAGGCGACCGAACAAGTCACCGAACAAGTCGAGGCCAAGGCCGAGGAACCGACCCAGGAGGCTCAGGAGGCCGAAGCCGAGGCATCCGGTGCCGCTCAGTCCAAGGAGGAGCAGAAAGCCGCTCCGAAGAAGGGCAAGGCCAGCAAGTCCAAGGCTGTGGCCGAGGCTCCGAAGTCCGGTACGATTGAAACGCCTGGTGAGGACCTTCTGTCCGATCTTGTCCATGAGATCGAGAACATGAAGGAGCAGGAGGCCCGCAAGGCAGCTCTGGAGCTCAACAATGAGACCGAGCTCACGCTGTTCAAGCTTGGCGGCGTCCTCTCCGTCATTCAGGCGAACCAGTGGTTCGAGCCCTATGCAACCTTCCGAGAGTACGTCGAGAAGGAAGTGGGCCTGAACTACCGCAAGGCGACGTACTGGACGGCCATCTACAACCATCTCGCGGAGAGCAAGATTCCGTGGGATAAGGTCAAGCACATCGGCTGGACCAAGCTCAAGGAAATCGCTGAGGTCCTGACGGTCGATAACGTCGATGAGTGGGTGAAGGTCGCCCAGAGCCAGACGACGATCCAGCTCATCGAGACGGTCAAGGCCCACAAGCAGAAGGGTAGCTCGAAGGCCATCGATGATCAGGCGTCCAAGGTGGTGACGACGATCACTTTCAAGGTCCATGAGGACCAGAAGGAGACGATCAAGTCGGCCATCGCCAAGGCGAAGGAAAACACGGGCACGACCGTGGACACGGCGGCTCTTGAGTTCATCTGCCTGGATTACCTTGGCAGCATGAGCGTGGCAGAACGCCTGAAGGCTATGGGTATCGAGGCTGCGGTCGAGGCGCTGGAGAAGGCGTTCCCCGAAGCCACGATCACCGTGGAGATTTAACAGACCACGGCTCTCTAACCCCGTACAAACCCAAGTGGCCTGTTAGAGGGTCCTCGTGAGCAATTGCGAGGGCCCTTTTTGATGCAATTAATTGCAATCAAGGGAGAGAACATGCACGGATACATCGCATTCTACGCAGGAAAGCGCATCGAGATTTACGCAGACACCCTGCATCAGGCGAAGCTGAAGGCAGCAATGGAGTTGAAGGTTCCGAAGTCCAAGATGCACATGATCAGCGTCGTCCTGGCGGAGAAGGACGGCAAGGCTGTGGTTCACTCTACGAGCGCAATATGAGAGGAGGGAAACATGTTTGACTATGGTGGCATTCTCGCTGGTTTTGGCCATTTATGGCGGGCTTGCCTATCTACTTTTCAATCCCGAGCTCATTGGTGAGTTCGGAGCCAGAATAATTAACGGGATCAAATACGTATCGAGATAGCAAAGAGGCGAAATTAATTGCATTTTTCGCTTTACATCGGTGGTCACCGAGTTAGAAGTTGAGACGTAACCTTAAACATCATCGCATCAACCAAAGGAGTGGGATCGGATGCTGGAAGCCGCAAAGCTTATCTTCCCAGAGGAACACGTCGCTAATGCCATTGCTGAGCAGATGGCGAGAACCCATGGCATCAAGACACTGGTGAAGCGTGTCACTCAGGGTTTTCAGGTTTGCAGGGTTACGGTGTGCAAGCCGTTTGTTCCTCCGGCTGTTCCTCTACCCGTGAGCAAGCCTGCCCCTGTGCTTGAGGAGACCTCGGGGGATGCTGTGGTAGTCTCCCTGCCGTTCATCAAGGAATCGCCCAACGAAGTTGGTGCAATGGGGCCGGATGGAAAGCCCCGGTGGATACGCAAGTCGAGCATCATGGGATGGTCAATTGACCGTGATACAGGCACGATTCGGATAAAGATGTCACCTGCATATGCAAAGCGGCGGGGCCTGGCTTAGGCCCCGCAACTAATTGCAGGAATGAACATAAGTTGTTAGGTTAGCTGCTGTTAGGTCCCTTGCTCAGGAGGAGGGGATGGCTAGATCGTCAAACGATCTGTATGACCAAGCCATTGGTCTTGTTTCGACTCTGGATGAGAACTTTCTGGAGTTGGGAGCACTACTTAGAGAGTTACAGAGCACAGACCCGGAGAAGTTCAGACTGTTTGCCCAGCATTCTGGGCTCGGGCAGCGGAAGGCTTACTACCTCATAACCATAGACAGAACCTTCCGGAACATACCAGCCAACAAGAAGCGTCTTCTAAAGATTGGCTGGACGAAGCTTATCGTCTTGTCCCGATACATTGACAAGAAGAACTACAACGAGCTGTTGAAGCTGGCAGAGCAGTACACGACGAAGGAGCTGGAACAGGTGCTCCGTGGTGAGGAACCCGTCACCAACGCACGTGCAGTGCTGTGCTACTTCGAGCCTGGAGACTATGATATTCTGGAGAAGGCTCTGTTGAAGTTCGGTGCCGAGAAGGTCGGACGGGGGCTGAACAATAAGGAACTGGCTATGGTCCGTATGGCGCGGTACGCATTGAGACAGAAGCAGAAGGAAGGGGCGCGTTGACCCCTTCTGTCAACGTGGTGAAGTTAAATGCAAAGGGATGAGCATGAGTGACCTGACGATTGCCTTGGTGTTCGCCGGATGCACGGTAGCCGGATCGGCGTCCATCATTTACCTTATCCGGTCTTATCTGGTGCTTTACGCCAAGTTCAAGACGGTGGAGCGCATCATGGTCGAGGGGGTGACACTTCTGAAACTGGCAAAGACGGCGCTGGAGGCCGAGAAAGAGGCGCAGAGGCTTCTGGGTATGGAGTTCTCCGAGACAGAAAGGACCTATTACATCACGACGCCGGACGGGGAGGGGAAAATCCCCCTGCGTGATGTGTGGTCTTATCAGCGGTAATTGCAATTAATTGCAATTAGATGCTTGCAATCAGGGGTCCCCCAGCTAGAGTGAAAGTAGCAATCAACCACTTTTCAGGAGGAAAAGTCATGATGAAGATCGCCACAATCTCAGACTTCCGCAAAGCAATGCGCCACGGCCCCTACACGGAGCTGGGAGCCTATCCTTGCTACCTGCTGATGGCAGATGGCGGGGCAATCTCGTTCGAGGCTGCGAGGGAGAACGCATACCAAATTCTGTGGTCTCTCCGGGACAACATCAACGATGGATGGCTGCCCGTAGCCATGGTCGTAAATTGGGAAGACGAGAACCTGACCTGTGAGCATACAGGGAAGAAAATCCCCAGCGCATACGGGGGCAACTAGCCCCGTACTGCAATTAATTGCAATCACCGCTTGACCGGGACAGTGGTCGAGTTAGCGTATGTTCAGGATCAACCAATGGAATGGCGAATTTGCGATACTGACAGGGAGGAAGTAGTGTCCTACAAGCTGAGATTCGTTACCGAAGAGCAGGGTGCAGAACTGGTGAACCTCTATCACCTGGCCAGAACTGCCCTGGCCTACGAGAAGGACAAGTCACCCCTCAACCGCTGTCTGTGGGCGGCCTCAGAGTTCAACAAGAAGCATCCCAACATTTCGGCTACTGCTGCATATAAGGACTTATGCGGCCTTTTGGGTTGCTGAATGCAATTAATTGCAGGGAGGCATCATGAAGCTGGATCAGATACCCGAGGACATGACTCCTCACACGGATGACAGCAGCCGATACGGCTACCCGCCTGGCGTCAATCACGTCACCCTGGTCGAGGTGGTGATACGCTATCGGGGGAATAACTACCTGTTCAGGGGGCAGGCTCAGTGCTTCGGTTGGAATATCGAACCCATCCGCAGCCCATACTGCATAAACCCCGAGGAAGCACCGATCACACATTACCGGATCGTCAAGGGAGATGACTATGAGCAGGGTTGATCCGCGCCATCTGGCACACCCGAAATTCTATACGAAGTCAGGCTGGCTCACTCCGTATGCCCTTGCCTGCGGGTACATCGAGGAGAAGCATTACGGCCCCATCTGGATCACGTTGTATCGGGATGGTGTCTACCACGTGCGGGCATACGACCACGAGAAGAAAGTCAGGCGCATCTGGGAAACCTTCAGGACGCTCACGGAGGCCCGTCGCTATTACAGACACGCAGAAGCTTTGCTGGTGTCAGGCCACGAAGCCATATGCCAATTTTCGGGGGAGGGAACATGACCAAGTACCGTTTCGGATACCGACCAGAAGACTTCCACGTAAGACTCAGCCCGTGGGATTACAGACTGACGGAAGTGGACCGCACCACCCTAGGTGGGAGGCACTACGTAGTCCTCAAGATGGATGACGACCCATCAGGGAACCTCTACGGAAGAGCCATTCATGACGTTAACCCGACACTGATAAGACTGTTCCGTACAGGGTACTGATACAGGAAGTGGGGGAAACATCTGGGGCTGGAAAGGATCAAGAACCACACAGCAAGTGAGGAGGAAGCACCACACAGAAAGTTCCCAAGAAGTGGGGGAAAGCATCTCCCAAAAAACCCACTTTCCTTCACTTTCGGGGGAAACAACATAAAGACACCCAAAAGACACCACTACAAGACACCAAACAGACAGAACCACCATAGAGGGACACACGAAAGGACCCAGCACACACACCCGAAAAACCCCCTGGTACGTACCCTACAACCAGTACCCTCAGAGTCAGAAAAACCCCAATCACCCCAGTGTGTTAATGAGCAACTAATATGGTCATCACAAGCCTGCTAAAGCCCCTTACACTGGCAATAGGGTACACCCTTACCACCCCTACACCTGCCTGCCTGAACCCCTTCCAGAGCCTCAAAATGCCCGAAAAACCGCCATTTTACGGGCCTGTTTTACGCAAACACGGATGCAAGCTGCTCCGTGCTGGCACCAGCGTGAGGATAGAGGATTGCATCGACCTGCGTGATGCCGAGCTGACGCCCGTGTGCCGCGCCTGGTCGGGACCGGTGAACATGTTAACGAACCCGCCTGCAATTAATTGCAATCGCGTGATGCTCCAGGTGAATGGTGGCTGGTGGATCGCGTCGTGTGGCGTGGTGCGGACTCATGAACATGTGAACCATTAGCATGTGAACCATTAACACGTGCAATTAATTGCACACGACAGGGAGGGGATGCTTAACATGTTATCCATCTCCGTCTGTGCAATTAATTGCATCACATGTTAACTACCCCCGTCTGCATAACATGCTAATCATCGCCGGTCTGCGCAATTAATTGCACGGAGCGTCTCGGCTGGAGAGTCTCGGCATCGGAGAGTCTCGGCTGTGGAGAGTCTCGGAGGTGGAGAGTCTCGGCTGGAGAGTCTCGGCTGTGGTGTGCGCGAGCGCGTGAGCGTGCGTGTGCGCGTGGGGAGTGCGTGCGCAGCTGCGGAAGGCGAACGACTGCTTAACCTGTTCATCCTTAACACGTGCAATTAATTGCACCACACGTGAAACATTCACATGTTAATGATCTCCGTCTGCATAACATGTGCACCATTCACACGTTAACATTTAACACGTTAATGATCTCGGTCTGCATCAATAATTGCAATTAATTGCATTTTCTGCTTGCAACGGCGGGGTCCTGTGCTAGTGAAGAAAATGTAAACGCCAATCACCATAGGAGAAAAACAATGACCCAGATCAATCTCTCCCTCACCGCCACCGAAGCGAAACTGATCATGCTGGCACTCGGGGCCATCAGCCCCACGGGCGGTAACTCTCCTACCCGCCAGCTCTTCCACAGGATCGCGGATCAGACCGGGATCGAGGTTACGAACGAAGAAATTTACGCTCAACAGCTGGTCGCCACACAGGAAGCTCTCGGGGACGACCTCTACGCCGAACTGGACGAGGAAGGGAAAATCTTCCATCCGTAAACAGCGGCGGGGGCCGGAAACGCCCCCGCTTTTGCATTGCAATTAATTGCATCACACGCGAACATTTAACATGTTAATGATCTTGGTCTGCGCGTCTTGGGTGGGCACCTGCTTAACATGTTAACTATCTCGGTCTGCATCACCAATTGCAATTAATTGCATTTTTCTGCTTGACCCCCGCTTCTCCGCGTGTGAAGAAGAAGCATCTTCAACTACTCTTCAGGGATGAAAAAATGACCCACACCATCACTCTCACTGAATCGGATGTGAAAATCCTCCTGGCTGCCCTCAAGATGGTGACAGGGAATGAACCTCGGTTTCTCACCAACCACGTGTACAACGAGATTGTCAAACAGACCAATCTCAAGGAGTATGATCACTGGGTTTCCCGGTGCCTCACCAACGTGAAATACTCCTACAACCTCTGATGATACACCACGGGGCCGGGTGAACTCCCGGCCTCCCTCCAGCGATAGTGCAATTAATTGCACAAAACCGCTTGCAACAGTGGTGCCCTGTGCTAGAGCTTGAGCATCAACTCCAACACCAACCAATTCAGGGATGAAAAAATGATCGAGATCAACTACAGGCACGAACTCCTCACCGCCGCCGCTGAGGCGCTGCGCAACCGCGATGTGGAGACGCTGGAACAGCTGATCCGGGTGGCACAGGGGTGGCTCCAGCCGAGGGAGGAAACAGAGGCACAGGTTGAGTTCCTGGAGGCCATGCTGGAGGCCGTGTACGACCTGCAGGGCTACGAGCAAACCGACAATTGATTGCAATTAATTGCACTGAAGGAGACAGCTGAATGACCTACGATCGCGTGATCCCGAGGGACCTGTTCAACGAAGGCAATCTGCTCAAGTGCTATGGGCAGCTGTACCTGAACCTCGAAAAGATGGGAATGGAGGATTGCCTGAAGTACACGGGTGGGCAGTTCCACGTTGAGCAGGACCAGTCGGATGGATCGACCTACCTGCTGAACGTCCACCTGATTGTTCGGGGTCAGCTGTACCCGCTGAGGCGTCCCCTGAACAGCAGGGACCCGTATCCTCTCTACGTCCACGTCAGTGAAGACGATGATCCGATCGAAGTGTTCACCGACAACGGCACGTTCACTCCCGAGATGGTGGCGTGGTTAAAAGAGGCTAATTAATTGCAATTAATTGCACGACCCCGCTTGCATCAGCGGGGTCCTGTGCTAGTGAGAGTGCATCAACACCAACCAACTCAGGGAAGAGAGAGATGACCACCATCCTCATTTACAACGGCAGCAACCCCACCAACTACGTGTGCGTTGAGATTGATGGTAATGCGCACGATGCGGTGCAGAAGGCCCTCCAGTCGTTCACCCGGAAGCTCACGGTCGGGGACCTGGCCAAGAAGCTGGGAGGTCGGCCCGCACGAGAGAAAGCAGCCACGGTTTCGGTGAAGGTGTCCGGATGGACGGCGTGGGTGTCGGATAAGGACGGGACCCGTGGTTACAAGGTGAAGTGGGAGCCCAAGCCCAAGGTGAACGAGATCAGGGACTACCGCACCCGCCCAGCGCCCTTCCTGCGGGATGGATCGTGCCGGGGCTAAGCCCCCGGCCATTGCAATTAATTGCACAATGCTGATTGCAATCGGCGGGTGGTCAGATAGAGAGAAACCATCAACACCAACCACATCACTCAGGGATGAGACTCATGCGTAACACCATTTTAACCATCGGACTCCCAGAAGAGAATGACCTGGTTGTGGGTCATCAGTACAGGTTCAAGTTTGCGGGCAAGCTCTACAGCGGTGTGTGCACCTTCTCCGGGTACAGGGACGTGTTTGTGTATGATAGTCGCGGAAAGCGCATCAGCAAGCGCCGCAAGCAGGCCGACTTCAAGGAGTGCGTACCGGTGGAGGACTAACGTCCTCCCCAATGCAATTAATTGCATTTTCCTGCTTGCAACAGTAGTGTGCCGTGCTAGAGAAGAGATAGTGCAACCAAGGGAATGGAGACCACCAATGGCTACTCTCAATCATTACATCATCCTCTGGAAGAGACACGCAGCCCAGAAATTCGCGGCGGAGGCCGACATCTGGGCCACCGGACCGGAGGCGGCGGTGAAGCAGTTCAAGGAAATGTGGCCCAACGACATCGTGCTGGAAGTGCGGTCGGGCCGGACGAAGGATGGTTGGTACTGAGGAGGCGCAGTTGAAGAAGGTGTTGTGGAAGCGAATTGCGCTGGTGAGCGTCGCCCTGGTGGCGCTCCCAGTCGTAGCTGGGTTGGCCCTGTCGAGCAAGTGTGCCGTGACGTTCAGAGAGCCGAGTAAGGGGAGTGGCGGTGACTGATGCACAATTGCCGAATGCAATTAATTGCAATTTCCTGATTGCATTCGGTTGGTATTGTGTTAGTGAGAGTGCAGGATCAACCAAGGGAATGGAGATTGAAAATGTACGTCACCTTCAGCGCGAGAGTTTTCGGGGGTATGCCGGTAGAGGTTGAAGCCTACATCGCGTCCGCCGAACCGGACGTCGGGCTGGCTCGGCCCTACGTTGACGACATACAGGTGATGTTCCCGAACGGGCGTCCGTTCACCCCGAAGCTGTACAACAAGATCAGCAAGAAGGAGTGGGAGGAGCTGGAGGAAAGGGCCATCGAGGAGTACTACGAGTCCCGGTGATTGCAATTAATTGCACAAACCGATTGACAAGGCATAGTCACAAGTTATGACAAAAGTATAGCAACACATCGACCCAAGGAGTGAATGATGAGCCTAGCAGATGCCCTGAGAGACGTGAAAGACGCAGTGCTTGGGGGCGAGGAGCCGAATGAGGCCCTGTTCGCCAGCATAGCCGACGATTACGGCCTGAACCCGAAGCTGATCGCTCGCAAGTGGGTCGAGAATGGTTGGACGGTCGAGGGTATTCGACAGATGGCCGTCGTGACTGATCCTGTCCGCAATTTGGAGAAGAAGATCGATGATCAGATCGATAGCCTGTGCCGATACTATCAGGTGCCACGGGAGCGGGTGGCGACCAGGCTCTGGAACGGGCAGAAGGTGACCTTGATTTGCCATCTGCCACGGGCCAGCCGCTGGGGCTACGTCGCGGTGAAGCACTCCGATGCGTCTGCCGTGAAGCTGCCGTGGTCCGCCCGATTTGAAGCGTGCAATTAATTGCAATACTGCTTGCTCGGGGATCGCCCCCGAGCTATGAAGAAGATGTCAACGCCATTCACCATAGGAGTAAATAAATGACCGCCTACACGAAGTCCCAGATCATCGAGCGCCTCAACGACCGGATCGAGATGGCCCAGCACCAGCTGGAAGAGTTCCAGAAGAAGTTCGCGGAAGACCCGTACTACGCATTCGACTGGGGCGACAACGCCATGAAGGCGGCAGCAGAGTTGAGGGTGTTCCAGAGCGTGAAGGCCAAGCTGGAGATGGACACCGACCTCACCGAAGAGGCGCACATCGCAGCAGTCCGCAAGCTGGTCGAGCAGGAAGTGATGCAGCGTGCCTATAACGTGTCGCACTCCACCAGCCCGAGCCGCAACGTGATGGAGGAGTTCACGAGGGCAGCCTACGCCGGACTGCTCTACGGCTTCTCGCCCCTGTTCGGGTAGGCTTGAGAAACGCAGAAGGGCGGGGGCGACCTCGCTCTTTTTTGCGTCGATGATTGCAATTAATTGCAATTCTGTGCTTGACCCCAGCCACCTACGTGCTAGTGAAGAAGCATCGTCAACCAAATCAGGGATGAAACTCAAATGGCTACTTTCTTCAAGCCCGCACCCTTCAAGGCCCCCAAGCACTGGGTCATCGAGCCGAATGAGGCCACCGCGCAGGACATGGCGGAAAACAAGGAGTACCGCGAGTACCTGGTTGAGGTCTACGAGAAGGCCAACATCTTCTACAACAAACTGTATGGGCGCACCAAGAAGGTTCAGGAGCGTTACCTGATGAGAGCGTGCGTGATCCTGGCACAGGAGTTCTACTCCAAGCACTCGGGCAACCCCAAGTGGATCAAGGCGATCAAGCGGGAGGGCGACAAGATACGCCGCCGGTTGGGTGTGAGCGAGAGCGCGTACATCTGAGTGCAATTAATTGCAGGGCCCCGCTTGCGGTGGCGGGGCCCTGTGCTAGAGATGAGGTAGTAGCAACCAATCAGGGATGAAGAAGATGAACCTCTTGAAGCTCTCGAACCTCCAGCAGTTCAAGGTGACGTGGATCGGCTTTCTGGGCGAGCACCTGGCCACAGCCGAGACGGTTGTGAAGGCACAGGACGTGAGTGGGGCAGTCGTGAAGGCGAGAGACGAGTTGGAAGAGAAGGGCTGGGACCTGCTGGAGCTGGACGATTGCGTGTCCGTTGAGCCGCTGCACTGAGTGCAATTAATTGCAAAATCCTGCTTGCCCCCTGAGTGGGGGCGAGCTAGAGAAAGAGCATCAACTTCAACACCAACTCAGGGAAGAGAAAGATGAGCCACAATTTTAAGCAGATCATTGAGACGCTTCAGGCGTGGGTTTTCGAGGCCGAGCTGAGTGTTCAGCGGCTGATAGAAGAGATGAAGGAGAACCCGTTCCAGACACTGGAGTGGAGAGGCAGCGACCTGGTTGAGATGAGCGTACAGGTAGAGCTGTACAAGAACGTGATCCGGTGCCTTGAGGACATAGAGAGCAACGCCGGTGAAGAGGCAGCCATCCAGAAGACGAAGCTGACCATCGTGGAGATGCAGAAGAGCCTGATCAACGATCTGGATGCATCCACAGACCCGATGCGTCGGATGATGACCGTGAGCAAGCTGAAGGCCATCAACAAGATGGTCATCGGCCTGTACCAGATGTTCTGAGCTCAACAGAGCGCACCAGCGTGGGGGACCATCAATCCCTCACTTTTTCATCCGGTCATTTCTGGGGCGAATAGAAGCCGAAGGAGAGTAACGTATCTTGTTGCAATTAATTGCACCAACATGCTTGCATCAGTCATGTACGGTGATAGTGAAGAGTCATGGTAACCAACGGAATGGAGGACCCAAAAATGGCTCACCACACTGTCATCTCCTACGGCATTCTCAAGTCCACGGCTAAGGCCGAGCTCCACATCCTCGAAACGGTCGGTCCACAGGGCATCCAAGTCGAGAGGGAAGTGTGGCTCCCCAAGTCGGTCATCCTGAACAAGAAGGTGGTGGACGACGATGGTTACACGGTCACCATAATGACCATCCCAGCCTGGAAGGGTAACCAGATCAACCGCCAGCTCCCGTATGGCTGGGTCGGCTCGGCGGAGGCGGCGTAAGCGAGCGGGGGCCTAGAGCCCCCACCGGCGCTCCGGGAATCACGAGAGCCCCCTGTCCGCTGGGACGAACCCTATACGCGTCCAAAATGGGTAGAATTTTTGTCAGTCTTAGAGACATCAAAGCGAGTAGAATTTTTGTCGGTTCTAGAGACATCAGAGTGGGTGCGATTTTTCAGTAGCGACCATTCAAAAGGCAGCGACCCAAGCGACACCAAAAAAATTCAGATGTGTGTGCGAGCATTTGCGACATTTTCTGATTGTCTGGAAATGTCTGTCTGCTAGAAAAGATGTATAGGCAACACCAATCACGGAGGAAGAAATGCAGTTCACGAACGAGCACGACAAGGCGAGGAAGAACGACTTCAGAATTGTGGTCATTGTCACGGTCATGGCCATCATCGGAGCATCCCTGGCCTGGGCATTCAATTTCAGCGAAATCACGGAACGCCTGTTCAACGTACTGAACGGACCCCTTCCGGTTTGATGTTTCACGAGATCACGGAGGATACGAATGATCGTGCGCATCAGGATTGATGGTGTTGAAAAGAAGGTCATGCGAACCGGCATGGGCACCAACGGCTGGGAACGCTGCATTGCGATCAATGATCAGGGCCTGCCCGAAGCAGAACACCAACTGCCGAGAACATGGTTTGACCTGAACTGTTGGGGAGCCATCCGGACAGGCGGACACACTTATGAGCTGATCAACGAGCATCCACGACACCGGAGGCACGGGTGATCGAACCGTGAAAAAAGTGGAGGGCACGATGAAAAAGATCGATGAAATGTTGAGAACCGGCGACCGCAAGGCGTGGAAGAAATTCCTCGACCACTCGACCCTGCAGGAAGCAACGCTCGCCAGCGTCAAGGCACACAGGGCCGGAGCAGGCTTCGAGGACATGAGACGCCTGGCTTTCCTGAGAGGGGAGCACCTGAACGGAGAGCACAGACACCCGGAGCTGTGGCCGTGAGAACGATGATTGTCAGGATCACGAAAGACCACTGGTATCGTCTGGGAGGGTTCAGAAACAGCAGCCTGTTCAGACGCCAGCAGAAGAACGGTTCATGGGCCTATTACATGGCCCTCGACAGATAAAGGGGAGAAACGATGAGAAAGGCATTGATGGTTGCAGTGATGCTTCTGACTGCACCGGCATCAGCCCATCCGCTGTGCGAGTTTTATGAGAGCATGGCGGACATGGCCATTGAGGGGAAGTATCTGGGGTATCCGCTTTCCAGGGCCATGGAAACAACAGAAGCGCTGAGCGAGCCGACGAACAGGGAGATTGTGCGGAAGATTTGGTTGCTGGCCTACAAGCTGCCGCATGTGCCTTCGTATGAGAGGAGGCAGCAGGCGGATGACTTCCGGAACCTGATTTCTTCGATCTGTTATGCGTCTCTGTTCGAGGGCGGGCTGATGGATTGATTCCGTTCTGGGATAGCAGGAGGCAGAGATGCAGGCTCAGATGGATTGGAGGTCGATTGAGACGGCCCCGAAGGATGGTACGCGGGTACTGCTGGGTGAAAGCAACGGGAATGTCTGCGTGGGATATTACATGAGACTGTTTCGGGAATGGCGGGCCACGGGATCGCATTACGTACCGCTCAGGCCGATCTACTGGATGCCCATCAAGCCACTGCCGGAGAAGTGACCCATGACAAAGAACATGATGGAGGAAAGGAAATGAGCGATAAGAGCTATGTCACGCTGGAACAGAAGGTCTGTCCTGCCTGCGGGCGGGCGTTCGAGACCGGCAATCTGTTGCTGGATCAGAGGATGAGGAAGAGGTTCGACCGGTTCACCGTCACCGGCTTTCAGATATGTCCGGATGATCAGCAGAAGATTGATGAGGGCTTCCTGATACTGGTGGAGGTGGATCGCGTGAAGTCGGATGCCATGACGCCGGAGGGTGTCTACCGGACGGGTAACGTTGCCTATCTGAAAAAGCACGTTGCCGAGCAGGTGTTTCCAGCGAGTGCCGGGCATGACATGGTGTGGGTGGAGTCTGGCGTGATTGACGCGCTGAAGGCTCAAACCCAGCTAAGTGATTGAAATTATTAGCTTTTTTCTTAAACGAAGGGATTGCAATTAATTGCATCATCATGAAGAAGCGCATCACACACAAGAAGTGGAAGGCTCTCGGCGGGCTGAGCAACCCAAAGCTCATTCGGGAGCTGCAGAAGGATGGCAAGTACGCCTACTATGTCATCATTGAGGGCAACAAGGAAAAAACGTGAGGGCAGTTGAGATTGCTGCCGTACTTGGAGGTACCTATGACTAAGGATGAACCGATCCTGAAATTTTTCGATTACAAGCACCTTCCGACTTATTTGCAAGAGGTGTCGAAGGAGTTTCACGACCTGGCCCAGCACATCGTGAACAAGCTGCCGGATAATGAGGAGCGTGCCTTTGCCCTGCGCAAGCTGCTGGAGGCGAAGGATTGCGCTGTTCGGGCCAAGTTATACACGGACTAGGCCCGTGACCTTCAATGATACCCACCGTACTTAAGCGGTATTTGGGTGTGTAACGTATTTACGGAGACTGTAAGGTGAACACGAGCTTGATCCTTTTTACTGCATCATGGTGTCAGCCCTGCCAAGCCGTAAAGGCCGAGATCGAAAAGCTGCCGGAGGGCAATAGGGCAGGCGTGACGGTGATCGACATTGAGACCCACCCAGACTTGGCGAACGACCACGGTATTCGCAGCGTCCCGACACTGATCGTGATCGACGACCGAGACACTGAAATCGCCCGCCACACCACCGCCCCTGCGTGCGTCAAGGCGATCAGGGAGTATTTGGAGGAGGCCGGACGATGACCGCGCGTGATGCGACAGATGATGACCGCTACGCAAAGATCAGAAAAGCCCTTGCGTCGGGGCCAACACCGGGGCCGTGGAAGGTTGGCGACCAGAACGGTCATTGCGGAATCTCGATCAGCAGCGACGAGATCACCGTCGCTACCGCGTATCTCAGACTTATAACGAGCCGTGCGAAGTGGGGTGCAGAGCACTTCGCGCTGCCAGAAAATCGAGAATCCGTCGCTAATGCCGCCTTAATCGCCGCCTGCGACCCAGACACCATCAGGGCGCTGCTTGAGGAGCGGGATGCTTTGCGAGATGCCCTAGAAACTATGGTGGAAATGGTCGAGATGAATGGTTTTGTTTGGGATTACGCAATGGATGCAGCCCGCGCCGCGCTGTCGAAGGAGAACAGCAATGACTGACCGACAAATCACGCACGCCCCCGGTTGCTGGGGCTGGGGCCCGAGGCACTACGAGTGCGCGCTGAGGGAGATTGAGCTGCTGGTGGCTGAGTGGAATCGCGTTACCGCCGCACAGAGCGAAGCCAAAGCCCGCGCCGAGCGGCTGCGGAAGGCGTTGGAGCAGATTGAGCAGCAGCTCGATTACGGACAGATCGATATGGCTCTTCATGTTGCCCGCTGCGCACTGGAAGGAGGTGAAAATGGCTAAGGAACTGATCCTCCGGCCTCTACTCGCGAAAGCGAGATTGCATCTAGCGCTTGAGGAAAACGCCAACCTTCGCACCCGCATCGACGCCCTAGAGGCGCAGCTTGCCGAACTGGCGGCAGAGAACGAGCGGCTGAAGGAGGCACTGGAGGGCATTGATAGTATCATCACCAACGGTATCAATGAGAACGGCTCAGATTACCACCGAGTGAAAATTGGTGAAGAATGGTACGATGGACCTGTTGTTGATGTACTCCATAAAATCCTTATGGGGCTTCGTGAGATAGTCCGCGCCGCACTCAAGGGGCCAGCGTCGAAGTCGCCATCCGCAAGCTGAAATCGAAGGACCGGTAGTCGGTCCTTCTACCAAACCCCGACCCTAAGGCAAGCCACCACAAGACAGTGGCTTACCTAAAAACGTATTGACGTTTTGCAGTTAATTGCACAACAAATCAGTATGAAAGGAGACGTGATGACAGCTGCATGTTGACGTTACCGGACATTGACGAGCAGGAGGTCGCAACCTGTTACGGAAAGGAACCGTTTGACAGTTTCTCACTCGCTGAGAAGGTTGCCAGCCGAAGGCGGAAGAGGGGGAAGCCAAGTCAGGTCTACAGGTGCAGGTTCTGTGGGCGATTCCATATCGGTCAAACCATGAAGACCAAGAGTAAGAGTAAGAGCAGGTAAGAAGGGACTCGATGTCGAAGTGGGAATCTGCTGACACGTTGGGAAAGGTACAGCTGATCAAGGAAGTTTGGAAACCTGGTATTAGGGCCAGACAGTTGGCTGTGGAGGTAAGCAGGATTGCAGGTGAGACAGTAACCAAGCACTCGATTATCAGCCTGTATTTCCGCTGTAGGAGAAAGGCGGAGAGGGATGGTACACCAAACCCACTGGCAAACCATCCATTGCCGCAGTCTCCACGGAAGAAAAAACGGAATTGGGCTCAAGCACCCAAGA
>Ga0207864_1000223_pt1 | contig 89040 bp, 77 predicted proteins | sample HigsolmetaAR202D_FD_184834 | JGI IMG/M metagenome (GOLD analysis project Ga0207864, IMG submission 184834) | Ionic liquid and high solid enriched microbial communities from the Joint BioEnergy Institute, USA - AR20-2-D (SPAdes) (version 2) ...
CGTCGTGCGCAAGGTGTCGCTCACGGTCGACAAAGGCGAGCTCGTCGTCCTCGTCGGAGGCTCCGGCTCCGGCAAGACGACGACGCTCAAGATGATCAACCGCCTCGTCGAGCCCACGTCGGGGGAGGTGCTCATCGACGGCGAGCCCACGACGGTCGTGCCCGGTCACGTGCTGCGGCGCAAGATCGGGTACGTCTTCCAGAAGATCGGCCTCTTCCCGCACATGAGCGTCGCCGACAACGTGGCGACCCCGCTCGTCCTCGCGGGATGGGAGAAGGAGCGCATCGACGCGCGCGTGGCCGAGATGCTGGAGCTCGTCGATCTCGATCCGTCGATCGGGACCCGCTCCCCGCGCGAGCTGTCCGGTGGTCAGCAGCAGCGCGTCGGCTTCGCGCGCGCCCTCGCGGCGGAGCCCCGGCTGATGCTGCTCGACGAGCCGTTCGGCGCGCTCGATCCCGTCACGCGCGACAAGCTCCAGCAGTCGTTCCTCGCGATCCGCCGCAAGCTCGGCCTGACGGCGATCTTCGTCACGCACGACATGATCGAGGCGCTGCTGATCGCGGACCGGATCTGCGTCATGCGGGACGGCGAGATCCTCCAGATCGGCACGCCGCGCGAGCTCCTCGAGGCGCCCAAGGATCCGTACGTCGAGCAGTTGTTCGAGATGCCGCGGCGACAGGCGCACGTCGTCGCTCGTCTCGTGGGCGGGGCAGGCGAGGGGCGTGCGCCCGGAGCCGGAGCGGCGTCGTGAGGGAGCAGCTCGCGCTCTTGCCCGAGTACCTCGCGGCGCACCTCCAGCTCACGCTCGCCGCGCTGTTCGTCGGGCTCGCGATCAGCATCCCGCTCGGCGTGCTCGTCACGCGCGTCGCGTGGCTCGAGCGGCCCGTGCTCGCGGTGGCGAGCGTCGTGCAGACGATCCCGAGCCTCGCGTTGCTCGCGGTCATGGTGCCGCTGCTCGCCGCCCTCCGGCTGCGCAGCATCGGCTTTCTGCCGGCGTTCCTCGGGCTCGTGCTTTACAGCCTCTTGCCGATCCTGCGGAACACCGTGACGGGGATACGCGGGGTCGATCCCGCCTACGTCGAGGCGGCGCGTGGCGTCGGGATGACGCCGCGCCAGCAGCTCTTGCGCGTGGAGCTGCCGCTCGCGATGCCCGTCATCATCGCCGGCGTGCGGACGGCGACGGTCTGGACCGTCGGCGCCGCGACGCTGTCCACGCCGGTCGGCGCCACGAGCCTCGGCAACTACATCTTCAGCGGGCTGCAGACGCGCAACTTCGACGCCGTCTTCGTCGGCTGCGCCGCCGCCGCCGCCCTCGCGCTCGCGCTCGACGGGCTCGTCCGCGTGCTCGCGGGGAGCGTCGAGCGGCGTCGCTGGTCACGCGTCGTCGTCGCGGGCGGGACGCTCTGCGCGCTCGCGGCATGGCCGGCGGTCGCGGCGGTGAGCTCGGGATCGGCCGACCGGATCGTCGTCGGATCGAAGACCTTCACCGAGCAGTACATCCTCGCGGAGATCCTCTCAGGGCGGATCGAGGCGCGGACCGGCATCCGTCCGACGGCGGCGCAGTCGCTCGGCTCGAGCGTCGTGTTCGATGCGCTCCGCTCCGGCGAGATCGACGCGTACGTCGACTACTCGGGGACCATCTGGGCGACGGTCATGCATCGCGACTCGGTCGGGATCGATCGCTCGAAGGTGCTCGACGAGGTCGGTACGTACCTGCGCGAGACGCACGGGATCGTGCTCGTCTGCGCGCTCGGGTTCGAGAACACCTACGCGCTCGCGATGCGCCGCGCGCGTGCCGCGGAGCTCCGCGTGCGGACGGTGTCGGACCTCGCGCGTGCGGCGTCGACCCTCTCGATCGGCGGCGACTACGAGTTCTTCGGACGCCCGGAGTGGGCGGCGCTCGAGTCGGTCTACGGCCTCGAGCCTGCCTCGCGACGGAGCATGGACGCGTCGCTCATGTACCAGGCCGTGGCCGCCGGCGAGGTCGACGTCATCAGCGCGTTCTCGACGGACGGGCGCATCGCCGCGCTGGACCTCGTCGTGCTCGACGACGACAAGGGCGCGATCCCGCCGTACGACGCGATCATCCTGGCGAGCGCGCGCCTCGCGGCGCGTCATCCCGAGGCGATCGAGGCGCTCCGGGAGCTGTGTGGCGCGATCGACGGCGACGCGATGCGTGCGATGAACATGGCCGTCGATCGCGACCACGAGAGCCCCGAGAAGGTGGGGCGGCGCTTCCTCGCCGAGCGCTTCGGCGACGGGAGCTGAGCCCCCTCCGCGGATCAGTGCTTCGAGCGGCGGCGGCGCAGCGCGGCCGCGGCGAGCGCGATGCCGCCGACCGCGAACGTGCCCGGCGCCGTCGCGCCCGTCGCGCCCGCCGTCACGCTGCATCCGCCGTCGTCCTCCGCGGCCGGCGCCGTCGTTCCGCCCGACGCGCTCTCGCCCGAGCTCGTGCCGCCCGAGGCGCCGCCGGACGAGGAGGACGACCCGCCGCCCGAGGAAGATTCACCGGAGGACGATCCGCCCGAGGACGATCCGCTCGTGTTGCCGATCTCCTTCTCGCCGGTGAGCGACTTGACCTTGTAGGACTGAAGCTCGAGGTCGATACGCAGCAGTGCGCCGACGACCGTGAGGGCAGGGAAGTCGTTCGGGGTGGTCAGGGCGGCAGCGAGATCTCCGAAGCTGCCGAAGAGCGAGAGCTCGAGATTGGGCCCCAGCGTCTCGCACACGCCGTCGGCGAGCGTGATGTCCGGCTGGAGCCCCACCTCTTGCGCGAACGCTTGGCTGCCGAAGAGCACGCTCTTGCCGGGGCTGAGCGTCACGTTCTTCTGCAAGAGCGGCTGGAACGTCCCGACCTCCTGATCTCCGAAGCGGAGCTTCTCCTGACCGTTGAACATGTTCTCTTCGACGGTCACGAGGTCGACCTGAACGAAGCAGGAGGAGGGCATCGACATGCGTCCCGCGAAGAGCTCGACGCTCTTCACGTTGGCGCTCGCGACGGACGCCATCGCCATGCAGCCCACGACCGTTCCACAAGCCAGGATCTTCTTCATTGTTGCCTCCACCTCGGAGAATGGACGTTCGGGGCCACGTTACATGCGTGCGAGCGCGCGGGCCTCGCTCAAATGGGGGACGGCGGGCGCTCGGAGAGGCGATGACGCCGGGCTATTTGGCCGGCGTGCACTGCGCTTCGCCGGGCACGGCGGAGGTCGTGCACCCCGCGTCGCAGACCACGATGCCCGCGACGCGATCGTTCCTGCATTCGACGAGCAGGCCGAAGTTGGCCGGAGGCCAGCCGGGCATGTCGCGCCCGCAGTAGTGGCCCTCCTTGCCTTCGCACTGATCGCAGACGTCCGGGAATCCGCTCGGCAGGTGGGCGCACTTGCCGGCGCCCGTGCACTCCTTCACGCAGATCGCGCCGTTCACCTTCGAGCACGTGACGACGTAGGCGGCGGCGTCGTAGCCGGACGGGAACTTGATCGGCGTGCTGTCGCCACAAATCTGGCCGTTCTCGACGATGCGCGCGCAGCCCTGGATCTCCGCGATGTCCGGGAACGGGTCGCAGTTGCCCGTGGGCGGAGGGGGCGTCGTGTCCCCTCCGGTGCCGGCGTCCACGGGCTCGAGCGTGCCCGCGTCACGGGGCCGCGGCGAGCGGACGTCGTCCACGCCCGCCTCGGCGGGGGCGTCCTCGAAGGGGACGAGGAACGTGCACCCCGCCGCGAGCGCGATGAGCATGCTGGCGGCGAGCCCGCACGTGGACGCCAGGACGCGGCGCATGCTCGGATCCTACCACCCCGGGGGGTCACTTCTTGCGGCAGCCGCGGAGGTTCGTGTTGGCGACCGGGTAGCAGTCCTCGTCGACCTCGCACTGGAGCTGGGTCTGGCACTGCGTCAGGCAGACGAGCTTACCGGTCTGATCGTTGTTCTCGCGGCCGCAGACGAACCCTTCGTCGCACTCGCCGATGACCTTGCCCTCCTCGTCGCAGGAGTCGCCCTTACCGCCCCCGCAGGCGACGAGACCGACGAAGCAACCAACCAGGAGCGTTACGAGGACCTTTCGCATGGCGCGGCATCCTAGCCGATCGCGAGGTCGGCGAGGCCCGCCCTCGGGGGACGGGCGTCAGTCGTCGAACAATTTGAGCTGCTTCGAGGCCTGGCGCACGTCGGGGCGGCGCCCCGATTTCCGGCCGCGGGGCTTCTTGCGGTCTCGGGCCGTGAGGTCCTCGCGGTGCCCGCTCGCGAGCTGGGCCTCCCAGAGCGCTCGGACCGCGTCGAGGGTGTCGGCGTCCTCGGGACGCTTGTCGTCGCGGATGCGTGCGATCCGAGGGAAGCGGAGCGCGAACCCGCTCGAGTGACGGTCGGATCGCGACAGGCCGTCGAACGCGACCTCGAGCACGATCTCGGGGCGGACCGGGATGAACCCCCGACGCTCCTCGGCGAGGGCGAGCGCCTGGAGGCGCTCGGTCATCGTCGCGATCTCGGCGTCCGTGAGGCCGCTGTACGCTTTGCCGATCGTCTTGAGCTCGTCGCCGTCACGGACCGCGAACGTGTAGTCGCTGAGGACTCCGGCGCGCTTGCCGTGTCCGCGCTCGGCGGCGACCACGACGACGTCGAGCGTCGCGTAGGCCTTCTTCACCTTCAGCCACGCGAAGCCGCGCACGCCTGCCGCGTACGGGGCGTCGAGCCGCTTGAGGACGAGCCCCTCGAAGCCGCGTGCGCGCGCGCCCGCGAACTCGGCGTCCAGCACGGCATCGATCGCGCGCCGGTGCTCCTTCGGATCGTCGCCCGCCGGCGGTGCGACCAGCGGACGTGACTCGTGCACCACGACCGGCGGCGGTGCGTTCGCGGCCCATCGCTCGAGGCGGGCGCGCCGATCGGAGAACGGCAGCCCCATCAGCGATTCGCCGTCCTCCCACATGATGTCGTAGACGAGGTAGCGGACCGGATGGTCGCGCAAGAGATCGTCGTCCGGCGTCGTCTTCTTCAGGCGCGGCTGGATCGCGGAGAAGGGGCGCGGACGACCCTCGGGCGTCACGACGACGAGCTCGCCGTCGACGATCGCGGGCGGCAACGTGCCCGCGCGCGCGGCCTCCTCGAGCGGCCGCGTCACGTCCGGGAACGCCGTCGTGACGGAGCCCTTGCCGCGAGCGAAGAGGCGCACGCCGTCCGCGGAGACGTGCGCCTGCGCACGGATGCCGTCGATCTTGTCCTCGACCGCGTGCGGCTCGCCGAGGTCCGCGCCGCGCGCCGTCTCGATCGGCGTCGCCAGCATGAAGCCGAGCGGCCGCCCGAGCGCCACACGCGCCTCTGCGAGGCGATCCTCGTGCGCGAGGACCGCGAGCACCCCGACGTCCGCGACGACGCTCGCCGCCGCACGGACGTCGGCGAGGGGACGTCCGAACGCCTTCGCGACGGCCTCCTCCACGATCCCCTCCCTCGCGCCGATGCGCATCTCCCCGAGGATCGCGCGGACGAGGTAGCGCGCTTCGACGGGCGAGCAGGCGGCGAGCGCGGAAGAGAGCGCCTCGAGCTTCTTCGCGCGAGCGCCGGTCTCCGCGAGCGTGAGCGCGACGCGTTCGGCGTCTTCGAGGCGCAGCCCCGCCGGGACCACGGGCGTGCCCGCCGCCTCGTCGCGCTCGATGCGCGCCGCCATGGCCTCGCCGACGGCCGTGCCGAGGTCGCCCGCCCGCCGCGTCATCGCGCCGAGCTCGGCGGGAGGCGTGCCCGTCACGGCGCACGCCGCCTCGAAGACGAGCGCGCCGCCGGTCCCGAGCGTGCGCTCGTCGTCGGTGGGCAGGAGCGATCCCGTGAAGAGCCGCGCGACGAAGGCGAGGCGCGAGGGATCGCGGCTCGCGACGTCGGCGAGGGCCGCGGCGAGCGCCGCGACCTTCGCGGTCTTCGCGCGCGTGCCTTCGACCGCCAAGAGCGCCTCAGCGACGGGCCGCATGAGCGCTCCGCCGGATCACTCCTCGCAGCTCACGGTGCCGGCGACTCCCGCCCTCGTGCTCGTGGCCTGCTGCGCGGCCGTGCACGCCTCGCCGAAGAAGGCGAGCCAGCCGAAGGTCTGATCGATCCAGTCCCAGCCGTTCGTCCTCGTCGGATCGCGCGGGATCGTCCTGCCGTCGATCTCCACGCTGATCCGGTCCGGATCGACCGGGGCGGACGGCGTGAGGAAGGTGCACTTCGCGACGCTGTCGCGGATCGTCGTGAGGGCGTTCGTGAGATCGGCCGGCGACTGCACGTTGTAGTGACGCGGCGTCGTGGAACGCGGACGGCCGCCGGCGATGGCCATCTCGTCGAGCACGCGCAAGAACTCGGGGCTCTCGGTGCCGCCGATGCCGATGACGTAGACGGGGATCTTCTGGTCTTCGGCGATGGATCGGATGGTGGCGATGGTGCGCTCGTCGTCGAGGCAGTTGTAGTCCCCGCCTGCTCCGCGGCACCCGAACGTCGATGTGCAGACGCAGGTGCGCCCGTCGAGGGCGGAGTTGCAGTTCGGCGCGCCGTCGGTGGCGAGGACGATGGTTCGCGCCACGCTGCGGCTCTGGGACAGGGCCTGCGCGGCGGTGCGGAGGGCCTCGGACGTCGGCGTGCCGCCGTTGGGCTCGCTCAGGTCGAACGTGTCGATGATCACGTCCGCGTTGCCGCGCCTCGGAGGGATGGCGGCGCCCGGGTCCGTCCGACATGCGCGCGAGATGGGAGGCGTGCTGTCCGAGAGCTCCTGGGGGAAGAACGTGGCGCCCATCGCGATCTGCTGGTCGAAGGGCGGGAGCGTCTGTCTCAGCGCCTCCTGGAGGATCCTCCACCTCCGTTGCGAGGGCGGTACGTCGCGGCCGTCGATCGTCTCACGACCGTCGAGCGTGAACCGCATCGACCTCGAGCGGTCGATGACGAACATGAGCTGCGGGACCGCCAGCTCGAAGTCGAAGCGACCGGGGATGCACGGGACGGCGCCGTCGAGATCGACGTCGGCGTCGCGGCCGGCGTCCGTCGAGGCGATCCCCTCCAGGTCGGGGCCGAAGAGCCCCGTGCGCGATCCGCACGCGACTGCGCCTGCGACCGTACCGGCCGCGACCAACGCGAACGCGAGGCGCGACCCGATGCGCGCGCGAGAGGAAGCGAAGCGGAGCGACATGGACGAGCCAAGGGACATCCTAGCCGACGCGGCGCCGGGCGCTACTGCGAGCCCTCGAGCCCGGACCTTGCTCGCGTCCGGTACGTGCGTTGCACCAGACCGCAGCGATGGCCGGAGCGCGCGCCGAGGAGATCGCTCTCGCGAGCGCGGCGGTCCCGCTCGCGGACGGCGAGGCGGCGTACACGCGGCTGCTCGAGCGCATCGGAGGCACGCGCTTCGTGCTCCTCGGGACGGCGACGCACGGAACGCAGCAGCTCGCCGAAGAGCGCGCGCGCATCACTCGGCGGCTCCTCGTCGAGAAGGGCTTCGACGCGGTCGCCGTCGAGGGCGGCTGGCCGGAGGCGCATCGCGTGCAGCGCTTCATCCAGGGAGTGGGCTCGGATCGCACGCCGGAGGAGGCGCTCGCGAGCTTCGCGCGCTTCCCGCGGTGGCTCTGCCAGAGCACGGTCGTGCGCGACTTCGTCGCTTGGGCGCGGCGGACTGTGCCGCGCATCGGCTTCTACGGCCTCGATCTCTACGGCATGCACGCGTCGATCGAAGCGGTGCTCCGCTCCCTCGAGCCGCTGGATCCCGACGCGGCCGCCCGCGCGCGGTCGCGGTACGCGTGCTTCGAGCGCTTCGGTCCGGACGCGAGCACGTATGCGCTCGCCTCCGCGGCCGGTGCGCCGTCGTGCGCCGACGCGGTCACGCAGCAGGTCCTCGAGATGCAGCGCAGGCTCGAGGCCGCGGAGCGGAGCCACCGCGAGGGCGAGGCGGTCGACGCGTCGGAGCTCGAGACCTCGTTCCAGATCGACATGAACGCTCGGCTCGTCCGTCACGCCGAGCGGTACTACCGGAGCATGCTCGGCGATCCGGTCGTCGCGTGGAACCTGCGCGAACGGCACATGGCCGACATGCTCGCGTCCATCGTCCAGCACCTGAACCACCGGCTCGGGCGCCTGTCCAAGATCGTCGTCTGGACGCACCTGCTCCACGCGGGCGACGCGCGCGCGACGGAGCTCGGCAAGGCCCGGCGCATCAGCTTCGGACAGCTCCTGCGCGAGCGGTACGACCGCGACGCGTTCGCGATCGGCCTCACGACCTACGAGGGCACGGTGACGGCGGCGACGGAGTGGGGCGAGGAGCCGGCCTGCATCCCGCTCTTCCCGGCCGTCGCCGGCAGCCACGAGCGGCTCCTGCACGAGACCGGCGAACGGATCGGGGCCGGCGACTTCGTCCTCTTGCCCGACGAGAACGGACGACTGCATCACGCGCTCGTCCACGAGCGGCTCGAGCGCGCGATCGGCGTCGTGTACCGCCCGGACGCCTCGGAGCGGACCGGCTGGCTCCGGGCGCGCCTCGCCGACCAGCTCGACGCCGTCGTCCACCTCGATCGAACGACGGCCCTCGAGCCGCTCGAGCCGGCGGCGCCCGTCGAGCAGCCGCACGGGGAGTTGCCGCAGACGTATCCGTTCGCCGTGTGACGGGCGGCGGGATGGGGCCTAGAGCTTCATCTCGGTGACGTCGGAGGGCACCTTGAGCGTGGGCTCCGTGCGCTCCTGCACCTCGCGCGCGCTCACGCCGGGCGCGAGCTCGCGGAGCACGAGGCCGTCGGGCGTCACGTCGATGCACGCCAGATCGGTGATGATGCGGTGCACGACGCGGCGTCCGGTCAAGGGGAGCTTGCACTCCTTCAGGATCTTGGGCGAGCCGTCCTTCGCCGCGTGCTCCATGATCACGACGACGCGGCGGGCGCTGGCGACGAGGTCCATCGCGCCGCCCATGCCCTTGACCATCTTGCCGGGGATCATCCAGTTGGCGAGGTCGCCGTGCTCGGAGACCTGCATCGCGCCGAGGATGGCGAGGTCGATGTGCCCGCCGCGGATCATCGCGAAGCTCTCGGCGCTCGAGAACGTCGCCGAGCCCGGGATCATCGTCACGGTCTCCTTGCCCGCGTTGATGACGTCGGGGTCGACCTCGTTCTCCTTCGGATACGGCCCGATGCCGAGGAGGCCATTTTCGCTCTGGAGGATGACCTCGATGCCCGGTGGGATGTAGTTCGCGACGAGCGTCGGCATCCCGATGCCGAGGTTGACGTAGTAGCCGTCGCGGAGCTCCTTGGCGGCGCGCTGTGCGATCTGCTCGCGGGTGAGGCCCTTCAGGGCGGGCTTGGGCTCGCTCATTTGGACACCGTCCTGCGCTCGATGCGCTTCTCGAAGCGCTCTCCCTTGAAGATCCGCTGAACGTAGATCCCGGGCGTGTGCACGTGGTCGGGATCGAGCTCACCGACCTCGACGAGCTCCTCGACCTCGGCGATCGTGATCTTGGCCGCAGCCGCGCACAGCGGATTGAAGTTCATCGCCGTGTGCCGGTAGACGAGGTTGCCGTAGCGATCGCCCTTCCAGGCTTTGACGATCGCGAAGTCGCCCGTGATCGCCTCCTCGAGGACGTAGAGGCGCCCGTTGAACTCGCGCGTCTCCTTCTTCGGGCTCGCCTTGGCGATGCTCCCGTCGGGCGCGTAGCGGAGCGGAAGGCCGCCCTCGCTCACCGCGGTGCCCGCGCCCGTCGGCGTGTAGAACGCAGGGATGCCGGCGCCGCCCGCGCGGAGCCGTTCGGCGAGCGTGCCCTGCGGGCAGAGCTCCACCTCGAGCTCGCCCGAGAGGTACTGCCGCTCGAACTCCTTGTTCTCGCCGACGTAGCTCGAGATCATCTTCTTGATCTGCTTGTTCCGCAGGAGGATCCCGAGGCCGAAGTCGTCGACGCCGCAGTTGTTGGAGACGAACGTGAGGTCCTTGACGCCGAGCTCTGCGAGGGCGCGGATGCAGTTCTCCGGGATCCCGCAGAGGCCGAAGCCGCCGGCGAGGATCGTCGCGCCGCTCGGGATGTCGGCGACCGCCTCGCGGGCGCTCTTCATCACCTTGTTCATGGCGCCGCGAACGGTAGTCGGAACCCGACCGTGCATCAATAGCACCCACGGCCCCCGCGCCGGCCGTCGAGGCGCCGCCGGCCAGGCTCGGGCAGGCGTCCAACGTGACGCGTCGCCCGTCGTCGCGCACGCCGCCGCCTGACGCGTCGCGAAGCGGACGACGCGCCGCGTGCGCGAGCGCCATCCGTGGCCGACCGCCACAGGCTTTGCGCGGGGGCGAGGGCGCGTACGCGCGCGGGCGGCTGCCCGGCCTGGTTCTCGCAATTCTTCAGATCGACGTGAGCATCGTCACTCCGCAGACGACCTGGCGCATCCACGAACGCGCCGAGACAGCTCTGCTGATCGACGGTCGCGACTACTACCGAGCGTTCTACGCCGCCGCGACGAGGGCGAAGAAGAGCATCCTCCTCCTCGGCTGGCAGTTCGACAGCGACGTCCAGCTCCTCCGTGGCGAGGACCTGCCCGAGGGAGCCGCCGAAGAGGACGTGCAGCTCCTCGCCGTGCTCGATCGGCTCTGTCGCGAGCGGCCGGGGCTACAGGTCCGGATCCTCGCGTGGGACCACAGCGTGTTCTTCGCGCTCGAGCGCGAGCTGCTCCAGAAGCTCTACTTCGACGCGATCACGTGCGAGCGCTTCGACTTCCGCTGGGACAACACCGTGCCGCTCGGCGGCTCGCACCATCAGAAGATCGCCATCGTCGACGGCAACGTCGCGTTCTTCGGGAGCCAGGACATCTGCCAGATGCGGTGGGACGACTCCGCCCACCTCGCCGTGAACCCGCTCCGGACGTCGCGTGGCGGTGTCCATCACCAGCCGTACCACGAGGTGCAGATCGCGCTGGCCGGCGAGCCGGTGCGCTCGCTCGTCGAGCTGTTCGTTTGGCGCTGGTACGGGGCGACGGGCGAGCAGCTCGATCCGCGCGAGCTCGTCGACGACGGCGAACGTGCGGCCTCGCGTGGGCTCGACGTCCCCGTCACGCTGCCGATGCCGCCGTCCACCGTCGGCCTCTCCCGGACGATCCCCGAGGTGATCGGACGCGCGCAGATCGACGAGGTCGCCAAGCTGTACGTTCGCGCGATCGAGAGCGCGGAGCGGCTCGTCTACATCGAGTCGCAGTACGTGACGTCGTGCCTGTTGCGCGACGCGCTCGTCGAGCGCATGCGCGACGCCTCGCGTCCGAAGCTCGACGTCGTCATCGTCCTCCCGCACAAGCCGGAGAGGTTCAAGGAGGAGGTCACCGTCGGCGTGCCGCAGGCGGCGCTGCTCCAGACGCTCCGGCGCGCGGCGGAGGAGCACGGCCATGCGCTCGGCGTGTACAACGTCTGCGCGGGGAGGGGCGCGGACGGCGAGCCGGTGTGGGTCTACATCCACTCGAAGCTCATGATCGTGGACGACCGCGCGTTCATCGTCGGGTCGGCGAACCTGACGAACCGGAGCATGACGATCGACTCCGAGATCGTCGCTGCCTACGACGCGCGTCCCGAAGACCGTGCGCTGCGCAACGCGATCCGCCGCATCCGTGTGCGCCTGCTCATGGAGCACCTCGGCGGGGCGGTGCCGCTCCGGGCGCTCGTCCGAGGCGAGGGGCTCGTCAGGCGGCTCGACGCGCTCGCCGCCAGCGGCAGGACGCGGCTGCGCCGGCACCCGATCCCGGAGGACGAGCCCGGGCCGCTCTTGCGGGTGGTGCACGAGCTGGCGCTCGAGTTCCTCGATCCATGGGAGGGCCACGCCGAGGGCTGCCCGCGCGTCGCGTGACGTGGCGTCGGGTGGGGGAAGGGGGCAGGGGACGATCGGCCTGAATTCTCGGCGCGAACTTGGCCCGAGCGCTCGGAGTGTGATGGGTTCGATCCACCGTGGCCCTCCTCCGCGCTCGCCTCGTCGCCCTGGCCGTTTTTCTCGCTGCTCCGGTCGCCGTCGCGGGGCCGCCGCCGAAGGCCCCGCGCGCGCAGCAGGTCCAGAACCAGAAGGAGACCAGGCAGTCCCGATCGAAGACCGCGAAGCTCGAAGCGCCCGCGCGTCGCTCGAGCCCGGGGCGGAGCATCGGCTCGCCGACGGACGGCCGTCTCATCGGTGGCGCGCGCCTCGCGGACGCCCCGTACATCCGCATCGTCCCGGTGTACGCCGCGGGGGACGCGCGCTGGGGGCTCGAGCCGCTCGTGAAGCTGATCGACGACGCGGCGCGGGCGGTCCGCAAGCAGTTCCCTGGCTCGATCCTGTCCGTCGGCCACCTTTCGCGGCCGGGCGGAGGCAACATCGAGCGCCACGCGTCGCACGAGAGCGGTCGCGACGCCGACATCGGCTTCTACATCAAGGACTACCGGGGCAAGCTCGTCTATGCGGACCACTTCGTCTCCTTCAAGGGAGACGGGACCGCGCCTTCGTGGCCCGGCGCGTACTTCGACGACGCGCGCAACTGGGCGTTCGTGGCGTCCGTGGCTTCCAGTACGCGCGCACGCGTCACCCACATCTTCGTCGCGACGCCGCTGCGCCAGCGCCTGTTGCGCTATGCGGAGAAGATCGGCGCTCCGGCGGCCGTCCGCGCGCGTGCGGCCGAGCTGATGATGCAGCCGCGAGGCTCGTCCCCGCACGACGACCACTTCCACATCCGGATCGGGTGTCCGCCGGGGATGGACAAGTGCATCGAGTACCCGGCCCCGCGAAAGCGTCCGAGCGCGGTCGCCCGAGCTCAGCCCGGCTCCTCCGAGAAGGGCAAGGGTCGCGAAAAGCCTCGAGCCCGCGCGACGCGCCCCGGGCACGGCGGCTCCTCGGCGCCGCCGCCGTCTCCGCGCCCCGCGCCGCCGCCGCCGAAGCCCGTCGAGCCGGACGACGACATGGAGGAGGTCGAGGCGCGCAGGAGCGAGCCGATCGTGCCGAGCCTCGCGCCGATCGTCCCGGGCCTCGACTCCGTCGTCATCCCGGCGCCGCTCGGCGGGCCACGCTCGGGCAAGGCCGACGGGAGCAAGCCGGCTCCGCCCGATCCGGCTCCCATCGAGGACCCAGACGGCGTGCTCGACAGGCGCTGACGCGCGAGCGCGCATCGAGATCGCACCGGACGACGTGAGGGCGCCCTTTCACGCGTGTCGGGCGGCGTTTCGCGCTCGCCGGGCTCGAGCCTATGCTAGAAGCCCGGCGGCCACGCAGGCGCTCGATCATGGCTGAAAGCCTGAGCTTCGTCCCCCCCGGATTCGGAACGATCGAGCGTCGCGCGGTGCTCGTCGGTCGCGCGGCCGAGCTACGCGAGCTGGACGTCGCCCTCAAGAAGGTGCGCGAAGAACGGCGTGCGCGCATCGTGACCTTGATCGGGGCGGCCGGCATCGGCAAGACGCGCCTCGTCCGCGACTTCCTCTCCAAGCAGCGCACGACGGAGAGCGGAGCGCCGCGCGTGTTCCGGGGCTCGGCGCGCGAGGGAGGCGGCGCCTACGACGTCTTCGCTCGCGTCCTCCGTGCCCGCTTCGGGATCGTGGAGGGGATGGACGCGGAGGCCGCCAAGGCGCAGGTGCGCGCGCAGGTGGCCGCGGTCCTCGAGGATCGGAAGGTCGGCGACGTCTGCTTCTTCCTCGGGCAGCTCCTCGATCTCGAGTTCCTCGACTCGCCGCTCATCCAGGCCGTCCGCAACGACGCGCAGCAGATGCGGATGCTCCGGCGTGCGGTCATCAAGCGCTTCATCGAGGCGGACGCGTGGCACGTTCCGCCCGAGCCGCGCGACACCGATCCCGACCTCGCCGCGAGCGCGCTCGAGCCGGCGAAGAAGGACGAGCCGCGCGGCCCTTGCGTGCTCGTGTTCGACGATCTTCACCACGCGCACGACGAGTCGCTCGATCTCCTCGCCCACCTGAACGACACGCTCGACGCACCGGTCCTCGTGCTCTGCCTCGCGCGGCCCGAGATGATCGCTCGTCGCGACGACTGGGCGAAGCACGGCGGCGCACGCCACAAGGTGATCGAGCTCTCGCCGCTCTCCGAGACGGACGCGTCGCGCGTGATGGAGGAGCTGCTCTTGCCCGCCGGCAACTCCGAGGGCGTCGAGGAGCTCGTGGAGGCCGGATGCATGCTCGCCGGCGGCAACCCTGCGCTGCTCGAGCGGATGGTCCAGATCTTCCACGACATGGGCGTGATCGAGGTGAAGAACGAGTTCACCGAGGTCGAGTCGTGGACCATCCACCTCGAGCGCCTCTCCGAGGTGAAGCTCCCGCTGACGGTGGAGGACGCCATCCAGGCGCGCATCGGAGCGCTCGCCCCGCACGAGCGCGATCTGCTCGAGCGCGCGTCGATGATGGGGAGCGTCTTCTGGCTCGGCGGCCTGGTCGCGATGGCGCGTCTCGACGTCAAGGCGCCCGACGTGTGGTCTCGCGACGCCGTCACCGACATCGAGCAGATCCGCGAGACGCTGAGGGACCTCACCGAGCGCGACTACATCCTCCGGCTGCCGGACAGCACGTTTTCGGACGACGAGGAGTACGCGTTCAAGCACAACCTCGAGCGCGAGACCCTGTTCCGCCTCCTGCCGCGCGGGCAGGCGCGTCGCTTCCACAAGGCGATCGCCGACTGGCTCGCGTTCAAGCCGCAGGTGCGCACGCACGAGGAGTACATGGGCATGCTCGCCAAGCACCAGGAGGAGGCAGGCCTCGTGGTGCAGGCCGCGGCCACGTACCTCGACGCCGCCCACCTCGCGCGCGAGCGCTACTCGAACACGAAGGCCGCCGAGTACTACGTGAAGGGGCTGACGCTCCTCCGCGACGGCGCCGAGGGCTCCACGGAGCAGCAGCTCCGCGCGCTCCACCACTACGGCGACGTCCTCCAGGTGCTCGGAAGGAACGACGAGGCGCTCGACTGCTTCAACGAGATGCTCGTGCGCGCGTACCGCCTGAACCTCCGCGCGAAGGGCGGCGCGGCGCATGGAAGGATCGGCCGCCTCTTCCGCGACACGGGGCGGCTCGACGAGGCGCAGGTGCACCTCGAGGCGGCGCTCGCGCTGTTCGAGGACGCCGGCGACGATCGCGGCATCGCCAGCACGGTCGACGACCTCGGCAAGCTGCACTGGCTGCGCGGCGACTACGAGAAGGCGCTCGAGTCGACGCAGCGCGCGCTCGTCCTCCGCCGCAAGATCGGCGATCGCCGCTCGATCGCGCTGAGCCTCAACAACCTCGGGCTCGTCTACCAGGACTCGGGGCAGTTCAAGCTGGCCCTCGACGCCTTCGAGCAGGCCCTCAGGATCCGGCGCGAGATCGGCGACCTCGTCGGCGTGTCGATCTCGCTCAACAACCTCGGCACCGTCGCGCAGGACCAGCGCGACGATCGGCGCGCGCTCCAGCTCTTCCTCGAGGCGTACGAGGTCGCGAAGGAGACCGGCGACAGGAATCGAATCGCCCTCATCCTCACGAACCTCGGCGAGACGTACAACCGCCTCGGCGATCCGCAGAAGGCGATCCACTACCTGAAGCAAGCCGAGGACATCGCCGACGACCTCGGCGACAAGCTCGGTCTCGCCGAGGCCGCGCGCGGTCTCGGAAAGGCGTATCTCGCGCAGCGCGAATACACGAAGGCACGCGAGTGCACCGCGCGCGCCGTCGAGCTGTTCCGCGAGATCCAGAGCAAGGTGCAGCTCGGCGTCGCGCTCCGCGCGCTCGGCGAGGTGATGGCGGCCGGGAGCGCCGGAGGCGAGGGCCTCGTCAACGCGCGCACGCACGTCCTGCAGTCGATCTGGATCTTCGAAGAGATCGGCAACGACGTGGAGCTCGCGCGGAGCTGCCGCGTCTACGCCACGCTCCTGCGCAGCTCGCCCGACTTCGAGACCGATCCCACGGCCGCCGCGGAGGCGGAGCAGTTCGCGCAGCGCGCCGACGAGATCTTCGCCAAGCTGAAGGCGACCTCGCACGGCTTCGACCCGGACGGGACGTTCGGGGCGTCGCGCTGATCGCGCAGCCGGGCCCGCGGGCCGACGAGGGCGGGTCCCCGCACCTGTGTCATCGACGATCCACCCCGTCCTCACGCGCGTGACCGGTTCGTCCGGCGGACGCGAGGCACGAGCCCCATGGCAGGCATCCCAGTGGGAGCCGGCCGCACCCAAACCCGCATCGAGACGGCGATTCACGCCCCTGGAAAACGTTCGACCGTCGTGAAACGCCGTCGGTTCACCATTTGCTAGGTGACGGGCATGCGCTTCGAGTCCTCGTCCGATGGGCTGGAAAACAAGCCCGAGTCACCGTTCGCGGTGAATCGTGATCCGTCCTACCCGGATCGAGAGCGCATCGACAGCGATGTGCGAGCCTTCCTCCGTCCGGCGTCGAGCCCCTGGATCGTCTTCGACCGCGACAGCCGTGTCGACGACTTCGCCAAGCGTGCGCTCCGCCTCGGCAAGGTCTTCGCCAGCTCCCCGGGCTTCGACGACGACTACTCCTCGGGCGACGTCGTGAGCTCGGTGCCGCTCGATCGGCCCATCACCAGTCCGCCGCCCAAGGCCGAGACGCGCTCCGACGCGCCTCCGTTGCCGCCGCCGACCATCGATCCCGGCGTGCCGTCCGTGCCGCCTGCCGCCGTCGCTCCGAAGCCCGACGCCTTCGCCAACGGCGCGGTGCTCCAGCATGCGATGAGCTCGGTCCTGCCGAGCACCGGCGTGTTCCCGCCCTCGACCGGCGCTCCCGACGCCGCCGTGGAGCCGAGCAACCTCGTCGTCGCGGCGGACGTGATCGCGGAGAAGAACGCGTCGTCGGACGAGACGGGCGCCGAGAGCGAGCTCCCCGGGCTTCGCAGCAGCACGAGCCGGAAGCGGTTCGCGTTCGTGGCCGGCGCGTGCGCGGGCGTCTTCGCGCTCGCCGGGCTGGCGGTCTTCGCGCTCGGTCGTGGACGGACGGAGACGCCCTCCGCGTCGCCGGCCGCGCAGGCTGCGGTCGTCGAGCCCGCTGCGCCGGTCGTCGATCCGCCGGCCCCGGCGGTGGACCTCGATCAGCTCGCGCCTCCGACGCCGGCGCCCGCCGCGACCGCGGAAGAGGCGCAGCCGGCGAAGCCGGAGAAGAAGAAGAGCGCGTTCGGCAAGCTCACCATCAAGGGCGAGGCGAAGCACAAGAACGTGTACTTCGACAACAAGCGCATGCTCGGCCACGGCCAGCGCTCGTTCCTGGTCTTCTGCGGCAAGCACACGATCGCCGTGAACGACAGGGCGAACGCGCAAGAGGTCGAGATCCCCTGCGGCGGCGAGTACGTCGTCTCGAAGTGACCGTGCGGGCCGTGGTGCTCGGCGGCGGTCGCTGCTAGTGTCCGAGGCATCGAGGACACGAGAGTTCTGGTCGTCGCCGAGAAGCCGAGCGTCGCGCGCGACCTCGCGCAGGTGCTCGGGGCAAAGAGCCGCGGGGAAGGCTACCTCCACGGCAACGGCTGGATCGTCACGTGGGCGATCGGTCATCTCGTCGCGCTCGCCGAGCCCCACGAGATCAACCCCGAGTGGAAGCGCTGGCGTCTCGAGGACCTGCCGCTCCTTCCTTCGTCGTGGCCGCTCGTCGTCGTCGAAAAGACGCGGGAGCAGTACGAGGTCGTCCGGCGCCTGCTCGTCCATCCTCGCGTGCGCGGCGTGGTCTGCGCGACCGACGCGGGGCGCGAAGGCGAGCTCATCTTCCGCTACGTCTACGAGGCGTCGGGCTCGAAGAAGCCGGTCAAGCGGCTGTGGATCTCGTCGCTCACGCCGGAGGCCATCGCGAAGGGCTTCGCGTCGCTGAAGGACGGCGACGCGTTCGACGATCTCGCCGACGCCGCGCGCGCTCGCAGCCGCGCGGACTGGCTCGTCGGGATGAACCTCTCCCGGCTCTACAGCCTGCTCCACGACGACAACCTCTCCGTCGGTCGCGTGCAGACGCCGACGCTCGCGATGGTCGTCGCGCGCGAGCTCGAGATCCGCTCGTTCGTGCCGGAGGACTACCTCGAGGTCGTCGCGACCTTCGGGCCGGAGGGCGCGCAGAGCAGTGGAGGGCACGACCGATACGACGGCGCGTGGGTGGGGACGGTCGGCGGAGAGGAGGCTCCGGGCGACGGCGCGTCGAAGTCGAAGGCGACGCGTGAGCCGAAGCGGCTGCCGCCCGACGGCGCGGAGGCGAACGCGGTCATCGAGCGGGCACGACGCGGCCGCGCTCACGTCGCGTCCGTGGAGCGCGAGACGCGACGTGTGCCTCCTCCGCAGCTCTACGACCTGACGGAGCTTCAACGGCACGCCAATCGCCTCTTCGGCTTCACCGCCCAGCGCACGCTCGAGCTCGCGCAGCGCCTCTACGAGGAGCGGAAGCTCCTCAGCTATCCGCGCACCGACTGCCGCCATCTCTCGACCGCCGTCGCGGAGACGCTGCCGTCGATCGTGGAGGCGATCGCGCCCGCCTACGAAGGGCTCGTCGCGCCGGACACGGGGACGCGACCGCTCGGCTCGCGGTTCGTCGACGATGCGCGCGTCACCGATCACCACGCGATCATCCCGACGGACCGATCCCCGCCGGCCGACCTGCCGGAGGCGGAGCGCAAGATCTACGACCTCGTCTGCCGTCGCCTCCTGGCCGCTTGGCACGGTGACCACGTCTACGCCGTGACCACGTTGACGACCGACGTCGTCACGGACGGCGTCCGCGATCGATGGGTGACACGAGGGACGAGCGTCGAGGTCGTCGGGTGGAAGGTGCTCGATCTCGAGCCTGCGCGTCGCGCCGGCGCGCGTGGGGAGGGCGCCGAGCCTTTGCTGCCTCCCGGGCTCGTCGCCGGGATGGCGCGGAGCGTGCTCGACGCCAGAGCGGTGAAGAAGCGGACGCGGCCGCCTCCGCGCTTCACCGACGCGACGCTCCTCACCGCGATGGAGACCGCGGGCCGCACGCTCGACGACAAGGAGATCTCGGAGGCCATGCGTGCGCGCGGCCTCGGCACGCCGGCGACGCGCGCGGCGATCATCGAGACGCTCCTCCGCCGCGAGTACATCGTCCGTGACGGCAAGAGCTTCGTCGCGACGGACAAGGGCATCGCCCTCGTCGAGCGCGTCCACCCTCACGTGAAGAGCCCGGCGATGACGGGCGAGTGGGAGGCGAAGCTCGGGCGCATCGAGCGCGGCGAGCTGGGGCTCGCGGACTTCATGCGCGCGATCGAGGAGTGGGTGCGTGAGGTCGTCGGGAACGTCGCGGCTGCGGGGGGATCTCGGGTCTCTGCAGCGCCGGCTTCTTCGCCGGCGCCCGCGGGGGCGACGCGCGCCTCGTCCGCCAGCACGAAGCGTCCGCAGCGCTCGTCCGACCTCGCCGAGCTGCTCTCGTCCGCGTTCGGCTTCTCGTCGTTCCGGCCCTATCAGGAGGAGGTCTGCCGGGCCGTGGCCTCGGGGCGCGACGTCCTCCTCGTCATGCCGACGGGCGCGGGCAAATCGCTCTGCTACCAGCTCCCCGGGATCGCGCGAGGGGGGACGACGCTCGTCGTGAGCCCGCTCATCGCGCTCATGGAAGACCAAGTGGCGCAGCTCGTGCGCCGAGGCTTCGCGGCCGATCGCATCCACTCGGGCCGCACGCGCGCCGATGCCCGCGCCGTGTGCCGTGCCTATCTGAGCGGCGAGCTCGACTTCTTGTTCATCGCGCCGGAGCGGCTCAAGGTGCCGGGCTTCCCGGAGATGCTCGCGCGGCGGAAGCCGGTGCTCGTGGCGGTCGACGAGGCGCACTGCATCTCGCAGTGGGGCCACGACTTCCGTCCCGACTACCGGATGCTCGGCGAGCGCCTGCCGCTGCTGCGACCCGCACCGGTCATCGCCCTCACCGCGACGGCGACGCCCGCCGTCCAGGACGACATCGTCGGGGAGCTGCGGCTCGACTCGCCGGCCAGGTTCATCCACGGCTTCCGCCGCACGAACATCGCCATCGAGGTCGTCGAACGTAGCCCGAGCGACCGGGCCGACGTCGTGGCTCGGCTGCTCGCCGATCCCGCGCGGCGTCCGGCGATCGTCTATGCACCGAGGCGTCGCGAGTCGGAGGAGCTCGCGGACATGCTCGCTCCGAAGCTCCGCGCCGCCGCGTACAACGCCGGGATGCCGACGAGCACGAGGGAGGCCGTCCAGTCGGCGTTCCTGGCGGGCGAGATCGACGTCGTCATCGCGACCATCGCCTTCGGCATGGGCATCGACAAGCCGGACGTGCGCACCGTGATCCACACGGCGCTCCCGGGCTCGATCGAGGGTTACTACCAGGAGATCGGCCGAGCCGGCCGCGACGGCGGACCTTCGCGCGCCGTGCTGTTCTACTCGTTCGTCGACACGAAGACGCACGAGTTCTTCCTCGAGCGCGGCTACCCCGAGCCGGACGTCCTCGCCCGCGTGCGAAAGGCGATCCCTCCTCGAGGCATCCCGCTCTCCGCGCTCGCCGAGGAGACGCGTCTCGATCCCGAGACGTTCGAGAAGGCGATCGAGAAGCTCTGGATCCACGGCGGCGCGCTCGTCGACGCCGACGAGATGGTCCGGAGAGGCGACGGCGATTGGCGAAAGGCATACGAGCGCCAGCGCGCGCACAAGCGCGATCAGATCGCGCGCATGCGCCGCTTCGCCGAGACGGCGTCGTGCAGGATGCTCCAGCTCGTCCGGTACTTCGGCGACCAGAACGATCCGGGGACGCCGTGCGGGACGTGCGACGTGTGCGCGCCCGAGACGTCCATCGCGCTGACGTTCCGCACGCCGAGCGCCGCCGAGAAGAACGCCGCTCGGCGCATCCTGGAAGCGCTCGCGGAGAAGGACGGTCGCTCGGTCGGGCAGCTCCACCGCGAGGTCTTCGCCGACGGATCGCTCGACCGCAAGAAGCTCGATCACGTCCTGGGCGCGCTGGCACGTGCGCGCGCGGTTCGGATCGTGGAGGACGAGTTCGAGCGCGACGGAGAGACGATCGTGTTCCAGCGCGTGTGGCTGTCGCGTCCCTCGGGCGAGGAGGCTGAAGCGCCGGCTTCGTTCGCCGTCGTCGCTTCCCCGCCGCCGAGCCGGCGCGGCCGGGGCCGCGGACGAGGGAAGCGGGGGCCTGGCAAGCGTCAGGAGGCGAGCTTCGCATCGAGCACGAAGAGCGCGGGCGCGAAGAACGGGCGGTCGGGGAAGGGGAGCGCGGGCCGCCGCGTGATCGCGGCGCCGGCGCAGGCGCTCGAGAAGGCCCTCCGAGCCTGGCGCTCCGCGGAGGCGAAGCGGCGCGGCGTCCCGGCGTTCCTGATCATGAACGACCGCACGCTGCGCGCCATCGCCGAAGCGCGGCCGACGAGCGAAGCACAGCTCCTCGGGGTCACGGGGATGGGGACGAAGCTCGTCGACAAGTACGGGAAGGCGCTGTTGGCGATCGTCGAGCGGGGGTGAGGTGATCACCGCATCGCGGTCGGCGTGCCGACGTTCGAGCCGAGCTCCGCGAACGAGACCGTCACGCCCTTGTCGGAGGGCTCGGCGACCATCGTGATGAACAGTCCGCCCTGGAGATAGCCGCGCTCGTTGGGGCGCGCCTCGTCGCGGATCGGGATGAAACCGCGCTCGCGCATCAAGGTGTCGTAGGTCGCGATGGCTTGCGCGACGTTGCCCGGCGCCGCGTAGACGCGCACGGCGTAGCTCGTGCCGACGACCTCGGCGGTGAGGAGCCGCTGGCTGTCGGGCAGGCGCGGGACGATCGCCGAGTCGGAGCCCGGTGCGTCGCCGCCTGCGCTGGCCGGAGCGAGGGAGGTGAAGGAGAAGTGGTCGTCGGTCCAGGCCGTCATGACCTGCGTACCGTTCCGAGCGCGCTTCGCGTAGGCGTAGCGCATCTTGCCGAGCGCCCCGAGGTCTTGCGTGCGCGAGAACTCCTGGAGCGCGGTGACGAGGTCGCTCGCGCTGCTCTCGGACCGGACGAGGCAGACCACGATGCCCTCGTTCTCGTCGCCCGAGCGGAACGTGCCCATCTTGACCACGCCCTTCGTGAGCGACGACGGAGCACCTGCGGGCAGATCCTCCATCTTGGCGGGGATCGCGGTCGAGACCGCGCCGGTGAGCTTCGTCCACTCCTGGCCGAGGACGCTGGGGTTCTCCTCGCAGTGCTTCTGGAACCGATCGAGCGTCTCTTCGACCGACTTGCTCGTGGACGTCACGGCGACGTGGATGGTCTCACCGTTGATCCTGAGCGAGCTCCCGTCGCCGAGGACGTCCGCCAGCGCCATGAGGTCGCGGGAGAGGCCACGCATCGCCTCGGTCGTGTCGGCCTGCGCCTTCTTGCCGGCGATCACGCCCACGACGAGGCTCACGAAGAGGCCGTACGCCATCACGCGGAGCACGCCGCCCGCCCGCTTGCCCGTGCGCGGATCGTACGGCTTCGAGCGCCGCCACATCCTGAGATAGAGCGCGAGTCCGAGCATGAGCGATCCTCAGAAGATGGCCTTGATGGGGCCGGGAAGGAGGTCCCTGAAGAAGTCGGCGCCGTAGGCGAGGAGGCCCAAGGGGTTGCCGTCGTACTTGCCCTCGTTGCACACCGCCCACGACGAGCTCGACTTGGTCGCTGCCCAACGCGCGAGCTGCCTCGATTTCGTCGCGGAGCTGGCGGCGACGAAGAACGTGGAGCGAGCGTCGAACGACTCTCCGAGCGGAGCGTTGCCCGTCGCGCGATCGCCTTGGGCGTCGCCGGACTTCGTGTCGAACTGGCCGACCGTCTCGCGGCCGCCGGCCGACACACCGGGCATCTGCTTCTTGCACTCGTGCGAGGCGTGATACATGACGCCGGCGCGGGCGGTCCACTGCGCCGACAGCCTCGCCGAGCCGTTCGTGAACGCGATCGCCATCGCGCCCCACATGACGACGATCGTGGTCGCGACGACGGCGGCTTCGGTCATCGCTGCGCCGCGCTGCCGACCGCGGCGACGGAGCTTCGGGGAGATCGTACGAGCGGGCCGCATCAGTGGTACGAGCCTCCTGGGATCGATCCGGTCTTCGAGTTGCCGACGCCGGTGGCCTCGGTGACCTTGCCGTTCAACCAACCCCATCCTTGGTCGAAGATGCCGTCGCGCACGCGCTGCTCGAAGTCGGGCGGCGCGTTCTGCCCCGGATTCAGCGGGTCCTGGGGCGGCTTGATCTTGAGGGCCTCCTTGATCGCGTCCTTCACGGGACCGCTGAACAGCGCGTCGCGGAGGTAGCGTCCGAGCTCGGCGCCGAGGTCCGGCGTGCGGAGGCGACGCAGGCGGGCACGCCACTTCATGTTGTACATGACGTTCTCGAACGAGCCGTTGCACTGGGCGTCACCCCAGGCCCCGTTGCAGTCGTAATAGAACTCGGCCTGAGCGATGTACCAGTGGCCCTGGCTCGGAGCGCCCTGCCCGAACTTCCTGCCGGCGATGGCGACCTTCGGCGCGTCGCGATCGTCGATGATGCCGTTCGTGAACGCCCACACTTGCATGAGGTCGTTCCCGTTCTCGGCGTGACCGAAGATGCCCTTGGGGCCCTTCTCCTTGAAGATCTTGATGCTCTTGTTGTGACCAGCCCAGTCGTTGTCGCTGCAGAACTCGTTCTCGATCCACCCCACGGTCGCGCCGGTGACGGCGCTGATCACTTCCTTGATCACCGGGAAGTCGGCGACGGTGCCGATGATCGGGATGGCCTTGAAGGCGTCCACCACCTTCGTCACGACGATGTTCGCGGCGCGGCCGCAGAGCGAGCCGAACTTCTTCGGGACGACCGGTAGCCCGAGCGGTCGCGTGGTGAACGCGGGATCGTTCTTGTTGGCGCCGCGCGCGCGGTTCGCGAGGTTGACGAGGTCGTCGACGGGGATCGCCGACGGGCTGATCGCGAACGTCAGGTGGCCGAACTTCGCTCCGAGCGCCACGCCCGTCGCGGCGCCTGCCGCGGGCGCGAGGCGCGCCGTCACGTCCTGTACGCGGCTCAGCTTCGGGAAGAAGCGATCCATCTGGTCGCCGATGCGCTGCCGCATCTCCTTGTTTACGTCGCGCACCTCCTGGAGGATGTAGGCCATCCGGCACACCGACGCGCCCGCGGCGGCGCCGATGCCCGTCGCGGCGAGGGCCGCAGCGCGCGCCTCGCACGGGTTGCGGAGATGGCAGAGGAAGCCGTGGCAGTTCGACGAGTTGCCGAGCACGGTCTGGACGCCTGCCATCACGTGCTCGAACACGCGCAGCACGAGCCAGATCGACGTGACGGCGAAGAAGACGAGGTTGATCGCCGCGATCAGGTTCATCCCCTTGGCGTGGATCGCCGCGGAGGAGAAGGCCGCGGCGTCGGCCGCTTCCTGGACGCGCTCGCGGAAGATGGCCGCACGCGCGATGCCGAAGATGAACCACGTGGCGCCGATGAGGAAGCACCCCATGAAGACGCCGGTGAGCATCACCGCGCCGCGCTCGTCGCGGGCGAGGTCCTGTCGCCGTGGCGTCGCGGTCGCCGAGTCGAGCCTCGCTGCCGTGCTCATTTGTACTCCGCGCCCTGGTTCGGATACTGGGCGATGATCGGCTTCATCTCGAGCAGGCCGTCCGCTCCGCACATGATGCGCCCGCCGAGCGGCACTCCGCACCTGTACGTTCCGCGGACCTCGACCGTGACGAGCTCGTAAGGCTTCGACGCGGGCGTCTTGATCACCTCGAGCTTCACGAAGGACTTGTCCCAGCGCCCGAGCGAGGCATGCACGGCAGCGTCGACGTCCTCCGGGCCGCCGACGTCGCCGGGGTTCGGCGGCAGGATGACGGCCGCCGCGCGCGCGCCCATGAACGCGGCGTGCTGCAGCATGATGTTCGCCGTGTACGCGAAGGCGGCCTGCGTGAACGTGAAGAACATCATGAACAGCGGCACCATCGCGATCGCGAACTCCGCGAGCACGGCGCCACGCGTTCCCTTCGGATCGTCCGCGGTCCCGAGAAGATCACGCTTCACGTCGGCAAGCCCTCGTCGGCGAGGCGAACGGCGCTCGCTGGCCGGCGAAGCCCGAACGACGCCCGCGCCCTGACCCAATCACCCGTCCGTCGACCCGAACAAGCAAGGGGAAGGCCACGCCGGCCGATGGGTTACATGACGAGGATCCGTCGGTATTTGCGCGCCCTCCACAGGCTCGTCGGCGATCCGTGGTGTTGCGAGATGAGCAACCGTTCCCTCACGGGTGGTGCAAGGACTCCGTGAAGAATCGACGGGTTGCGCAATTCGACTACTTCGGGCCGGTCTGGGTCACGCAGCCGAGCTGGATCGACACCGACCCATTCACGTCCGCCTTGACCGTCTCACACACCTGCCCGCAGAGCGTGATGCGCTTTCGATCGGGCGAGTACTGCCAGCCGTTGGCCTCGCTGCAGTCCTTCGTGTCCTGGACGATGGTCTGCGGGCCGCTGCCGTCGCTCGGCGTGTAGATGACGTTGACCTTGCCGTAGTCGATCGGGCCGCTGCCGGTCGGAACCTCGAAGTCGCAATCGAGCGCCTTCTTCGTGATCGTGTCGAGCGCAGCGTTGAGCTGGTTGGCGAGATCGGCGCCGGCCTCGGTGAGGTCGAAGTGGCAGTCGCCCTCGTCGGCCGGCGTCGTGTCGTGCTTGCAGTCGGGCGTTCGCGCGCTGCCGCCGTTGTACGCGATCCGGGAGAGGAACGCGCGGTTGCCCTCGCTGCCGGGCGCGCCGATGACGAAGGTCGTGATGCCGACGGATCGGGCGTCGACGACGGTCTTCGTGACGAACTCCTCCTGGAGGCTCGGCGCGCAGGTCTCGGCTCCGTCGGTGATGAGGACGAGGACCTTCTTGCCCGTGAAGCTCGGCGTCGTGTGCAGGTGATGGTAGCCGAGCGTCACGCCGCCCACGAGCGGCGTGAGCCCGTCGGGCTGCGTCGCCGGGGAGTCGAGGCTGGCGTTCACCAGCGTGAGCTGGTCGTCCGTGATCGGCGCCACCGGGACGTTGGGCGTGTCGGTCACGTCGCACTCCGTCTCGGGGCTGTTGCCGGTGTTGAAGTACGTGATGCCGGCCCAGTGCGTCGACGGCATCGCCGCGATGACGCTCTTGAGCGCCTCGCGCGTGATGTTCCACTTCGCCGTGGGGCTGTTCGCATTGCCACCCGGCCATTCCGGGATGGCCTCGCACGTCGCGGTCGGCGTCGTCGCCGCGCAGCGCATGCTGCGGCTCCGGTCGACGATGAACAGGATGTTCGCCGGTGTCTTCTCCGCGTCGACCGTCGTCGCCGCGCACGCGGCGTCCGGGTCGAACTGGCTCGCGGTGCCGCTCGAAGCGCCGCTCGTCCCACCCGAGGCGCCGCTCGCGCCGCTCGACGCGAAGCCGCCGGAGCTCGTCATGTCGCCGCTCGACGCTCCGCTGGTACCGCTGCTCCCCTGGCCGTCGCCGGCGCCAGCTTCGTCACCGCAAGCGACGGCTACGGCGATGAACAAGACACCACCGGTGAGAACCAGCGGACGGGCCCAACGAGTGTCACGCTTCATCCTTGCTCCCGCGTCGGCGACCAGGCCGTACGACGAGCCCGGTCACGCGCTGAGCCTACCATGATGATCGTGATGGATCGGTCGTCTGTTTCGAGGACGAATCGTGGTGCGGTTTGCCTACAGAGACTGCTCGCGTGTGCGTCGGCGCGAACGAAGATGCCACGCGCTCACCTCGACCGCGTACTTCGATAACTGACGCCCCGTACGTCGATTGGAGTCTCGCGTTCGAACGCGAGCCGATGTTGAATAAGGCGATGCCTCGGCCTAGCTCTGTTCCGCGTTCTGGATCGCACGTCTTTCGTCTCATCGCCGTCGTCTCGATGCTCGGCGTCGGCGTGACCGTCCTCGCCGGTGGATGCGGGAGCGAGACCGGCGCAGACGACGGCGCGTCGAGCGGCGGGACGAGCGGAACGTCCGGCGGTGACGGCACCAGCGGCGGCGACGGCACCAGCGGCGGCGGAGATGGAACCTCCGGCGGCGCGTCGGGGTCGAGCGGCGCGAGCGGCGGCACCTCTTCGGGCTCGAGCGGCGCGAGCGGCGGCACCTCCTCGGGCTCGAGCGGCACGAGCGGCGACTTGCCCGACGTGCAGTTCGTCTACGACCCGCCGCCGCGCGACGCGTCGCTCACGCCCGACTCGGCATGCGCGCAAGCTTCGGCCGAGGCCACGCTGCAGCCGCTCGACATGTTCGTGATGGTCGATCGGTCGATCAGCATGCAAAGCGGTGGTTCGGGCAATGGTGACTGCAACGTCACCGGTACCGCGAACAGCTCTCGGTGGTGCCGCTCGATCCGGGCGCTGAGGGCCTACTTCAACTCGCCCGAAGCGGCGGGCAACGCCGCCGCGCTCCAGTTCTTCGGGCCGAACAACCAGTGCAACGGAGACTACTACGATCAATCCGTCGTTCCGGGCGGCGACACGGGGTACCGGGACCTGCCGTCGACCAGCTTCGACACGGCGCTCAACAACGCGGCTCCTGACCAGTACACGCCGCTCGAAGGCGCCGTCCGCGGCCTCATCCAGTTCACGGCGCGTCCGGCGAACCGGCGTCCGGGCAGGCAGACGATCGGCGTCCTCATCACGGACGCCGACACGGGCACGCTGCAGTGCCGGACGGGCGGCGAGACCGTCAATCAGAACATCGCTCGTCTACGCGATTTGCTCCAGGCGCATTTCGAGGCGACGGGCATCCGTACGTACGTCGTCGGGATGACGGGCGCTTCGTTCACGCACCTCGAGACGCTCGCGCAGGGCGGCAACGCTCCGCTGCACAACCGAAACGTCGGCGGCATCACGAACGCGTGCGGAAATGACCAGAACACGTGCCGCCACTGGAACGTCGGCGACGGCAACAACAACGCCCTCGCCGAGGCGATGAAGCTCATCCAGGGCTCGGCGGTCGCTTGTACCTACCAGATGCCGACCACCGACGCGGGCATCATCGACCCGAACAAGGTCTCGGTGGAGTACGAGCAGAATGGCGCTCCGCCCGCGCTCCAGCTTCAGAGGGTGCAGAACGCCGCTGCGTGCGTCACGAACGGCTGGTACTACGACGACAACGCGAACCCGACGACGATCCGGCTCTGCCCGGATCAGTGCACGGTCGTGCAGGCCGACGCGAACGCGAAGATCCGCGTGCTCCTCGGCTGCCTCGGCGGCTGAGGTCCGCCACGGCGCTTCGGTGAGGGCTCGGTCTCGGCGAGCCCTCACACCACGCGCCAAGCGCGCGCGAGCTCCAGGGTCCGCGAGCTCTCGGGCACGTTCTTCAGGAACGTGTCCTTCCACGTCGGGTCCTGGATCATCGCGATGCGCTCGAGGATGCGCACGCGCGCGGTCGCGATCGCCTCGCGGGCGCCTTCGTGATCGCCGACCGCCTCGAGCGCTTCGGCGTACGTGAGGCGAATGTAAGCCTCTCCTTCTTCGACGCCGCCGAGGGTCTCGAGCAGATGCATCGCCTCGCGCGCGCACGGCTCGGCGCGGTCGGGGCGGCCCTGTTGCAGGCGGGTGCCTGCGAGGAGGGCGAGGCCGTAGGCGCGCAGCGGCGGGGGAGGCGAGGAGTGGTCGAGGACGTGCGAGACCTCGCGCTCGGCGCCTTCGAGATCGCCGGCGAGCGCGAGGAAGAAGCCGCGATAGAGGCGGGCGGCGGCCTCCATGCGCTTGTCGCCCTGTTTGACGAAGGCCTCGATGGCGCGGTCGGCATGCTCGAGGGCCGAGCGCGGATCGCCCTTGCGGGCGAGGAGCATCCCGCGATGGTGCCACGCGATGGCGCTCACGCCGGTGAGGCCCATGTGCTGCGCGGACGTGAACGCGTCGTCGAGCGCGCGCTCGGCCTCCGTGTACGAGCCGAGCTCGATGCACGCGGCGGCGACGTTCATCAGGTGGCGGCAGGCCGCGCGCATGTCTCCCGCCGCCTCGAAATGCGAGATGGCGACGTTGTACATCGAGAGCGCCGAGCCCGTGTCTCCCGCCACGAGCGCGCGGTACGCGCGCGTCCGGTACACGTGCGCGGCCGCGAGCGGGTCCTCCTCCGCGCGCCGGGAGTGCTCGTAGGCGGCGTCGATCGTGCGAAGCAGATCGTCCGCCGACGGGTAGTTGCCCGCCGCCATGAGGACGCAAGCGGCGCGCGTCAGCGCCACGAGGTGAGGCGCCGTCAACGTCCCCGCCGAGCTCACGTCGCAGAGCTCGTCGACCGCGCTGTGGAGCTGGCTCTCGTCGCCGAGCCGTGCGCACGCCTCGACGGCCTCGCCCGCCGCGAGGAACCAGCGACGGCCCGTCCGCGGCAGGAGCTTCACCGCGGCCTGCGCGCACTCCTTCGCTTGCTGGTTCTCGCCGCGCCAGCGATGGGCCTCGGCCTTGCGGAGGAGCAGGCGGCCGAGCACCTCGCCCTCGGCGCCGCACGCGATGCCGCGATCGGCGCGGGCGAGGCACGCCTCGAGATCGTTGCCCTCGAGCGCTTGCGCGGCGGCGCGGCGATAGAACGTGATCGCGCGCTTCGGCTCGCCGCCGCGCTCGAGGTGCTCGGCGAGCACGACGGCTTCGCTCTCGCCCATCTTCTCGAGCCACTGGGCGGCGAGCTTGTGGCCGAGAACGCGGTCCTTGTCCGTGAGCATGTTGTACGCCGCCTCGGCGATGAACGCGTGGCGGAAGACGTACTCGACCTCGCTCCGGAACTTCGGCTGATCGCGTCGCGTGACGAGCTCGCGCACGGCGAGCTCGTCGAGCCAGGCCGTGACCTGCGCCGCGACGTTCTCGGCGCCGCTCGGGCGCGCTCCGGCGGGGACGTCGCTCGCGCCCGCGCCCGTGAGGAGCGCCACCACCCCGCCGCGCCAGAAGGTCTGGCCGAAGACGCTCGCGGCGCGAAGCACGCGGCGCGCCTCGGGCTCGAGCGCCTCGAGGCGGGCCTGCACCATCGTGAGCACCGTCTCCGGGAGGACGACCTGCGCGTTCGTCCGGCGGCTCGCCGAGACGGTCCCGGCCGAGCCGTCGCTCGCGCGTCCGGGCTCGGAGCTCGCCGACGCGTTCCGCGAGACCGCCACCGAGCGGATCAGCTCCTCGAGGTAGAAGGCGTTGCCGCCCGCCGTCTGGACGATCTGGGCGACGAGCTGATCGTCGACGTGCTCGCCGAGCACCTGTCGCACGAGCTTCTCGCTCGCTTTCCGCGAGAGCTCCTTGAGCCGCAGCTCCTGGACGCCGCGCTCGGCGAAGAGGTCGGGGAAGAGGTCCTTCACCTCGGGCCGCGCGAGCGCGAGGACCATGAGCGGTCGGTCGTGCAGCGCGCGGAGCGCCGAGTCGACGAACTTGACGCTCGGCAGATCGCCCCACTGCAGGTCCTCGAACACGAGGACGACCGGCTGCTCCTTGCACTCGGCCGCGAGCCAGTCCTCGAACGCGCGACGCATCTGGTCGCCCATGAGGATCGGGTCGTGACGCGCCGCTCGGAGCTGCACGTCGTCCTCCTCCGGCATGGAGACGCCGAGCGTCTCGGCGAGGAACTGCGTCACGCGCACGAGGTCCCGTTGCGGGACCGTGCGGCTCACGCGCGCTCGGATCTTCTCGCGCTGCACGCGCGGCGGCTCTCCGTCCTGTACGTCGGCGGCGGCGCGGATGATCTGCGAGAGCATCCCGAACGGCGAGCCCGCGCGCATCGGATCGCCGCGGCTGATCCAGACCTCGTGCGGGACGCCGCGATGGCGGAGCGTCCGGAGCAGCTCGTAGCGCAGGCGGGATTTCCCGTAGCCTGCCGGTGCGGTCACGAGGACCGCGCGCGCGACGTCGTCCGCGACGCACTCCGCGAAGACGCTCTCGAGCATGACGAGCTCGCGCTCGCGGCCGACGCACGGTGTCGGCTTGCCGAGGAGCATGCGGCCCGCGTCGACCGACGCTTGCTCGCCCACGAGCTCGAGGCCGACGCCGTCGCCTTTCACGGTGAAGCGCGGATCGAGCAGTCCCGCGGTCACCTCGTCGATGTGGATGGGCAGCTTCCTGCCCGGAGCGGCGTTGGCGAGGTCGCCGTCCAGATGCTGCTGGAGCATGCGGAGGGCGCGATCGACGGCGTCGCCCGTCGGCATGCGCTCCTCGAGGACGGCGCGTCCCGTCGCGAGGACCATCGGGACGTCCGGCGCCGCGGCGCGCATCGCGAGCACGCATCGCGCCGCGCGCGTGGCCTGGTCGGTCGCGCTGTGGCGGCCGGGGAGGGTGACGACGATCATCCCGTTGGCGAGCGTCTCGAGGTGCGCGCCGAACGGCTGGATCGCCGCGCGCAGCTTGCTCGAGAGGGACCTCACGCCCTGCCACTTGCCGTCGACGATGGTCGACTCCTCGTTCTCGGCGTGCGCGTGCGACGCGACGGCGACGACGCTGACGAGCCGCTGCTCGCCGCGCGTGAGGACGTCGCCGTGGGAGCTCGCCTCGCGCATCGTCGGGACGCCGGCCACGTCGAGCGGTCCGATGGCCGCGAGCTCGGCGGCGACGATGCCGCCGTCCGCCGGTCGCTGGAGCGGATCGCGCGAGAGCATCCGCGCGAGCAGGTCGTCGAGGGCCGGGGGCACGTCCTTGCGGAAGTCGCGCACGCGCGGCGGCGCCTCGAAGAGCATCTTGGCCAAAATGGCGATCTCGTCGTCGCCGGCGAACGCGGGCAGGCCCGTCAGGCACTTGAACAGCACGGCGCCGAGCGCGAAGACGTCCGCGCGCGCGTCGAGCTGCTTCGTCCCGCGCGCCTGCTCCGGCGCCATGTAACCGAGCGTGCCGAGCATGACGCCGGTATGCGTGATCGAGCTCGCGCCCAGCCCCATGCGCGCGATGCCGAAGTCGATGAGCGTCGGGTCCTCGACGTTCCCGTCACGGAGGATGAGGTTTCCCGGCTTGATGTCGCGGTGGATGATCCCCTTCGCGTGCGCGACGGCGAGCGTCTCGGCGACGCGCGTGACCATCCGCACGCTCTCGCCCATGGTCAGGCCCGTCCGGGCGAGCCGCTTGCTCAGCGTCTCTCCCTTGACCCACTCCATGGCGAGATACGGCTTGTCCGAGTCGATCTCGCCGTGCGCAACGTAGCGTACGATGCCCGGGTGGCTCAGCTTCTCGAGGATGCGAGCTTCGCGATAGAGGCGCTCGCGGTGCTCTCCGGCGTCCCGTCCGTAGAGGATCTTGATCGCGACGGTGCCGCCCAGAAGGAGGTCCTTCGCGCGGTATACCGCCGACATCCCGCCGGCGCTGACGCGCTGTTCGATCTGGAATCGCCCCGCGACGACGGACCCCTGCTCCACCCGTGAGGGATCATAGCGGCATTCGGTCGGTCACGGTGCGGGAACGCCTTGCAGGCCCGATGCGCGCGCACGCCCGCTCGGTCGGGTGTGAACCAGGGCGCGGAGCGATGGTTTCCACCGAAACGATCGAGCCCCGTCGCTCGTTAGCACGAGAAACGGGGCTCGGAGAGTGACCGCCGTCGCGGACGCGATCAGCTCGGCTGCTTCGTGAAGCGGAGGTACGGCTTCGGCGCCTTCCAGCCCTCGGGATGGAGCTTCTTCGCCTCGTCGTCGCTGACGGCGGGGGCGATGATGACGTCCTCACCGCTCTTCCAGTTCGCCGGCGTCGCGACCTTGTGCTTCGACGTGAGCTGGATCGAGTCGAGGGCGCGCAGGATCTCGTCGAAGTTCCGGCCCGTCGTCATCGGGTAGGTGAGCATCAACTTGATCTTCTTGTCGGGCCCGATGATGAAGACGGAGCGGACGGTCGCGTTGTTCGCCGCCGTGCGGCCGGACGCGCTGCCCTGCTCGTCGGCGGGAAGCATGTTGTACAGCTTGGCGACCGCGAGGTCCGAGTCACCGATGAGCGGGTAGTTGACCTTCGCGCCCGAGACCTCCTCGATGTCCTTGATCCACTTCTCGTGGTCCTCGACCGAGTCGACGGAGAGCCCGATGAGCTTGGTGTTGCGCTTGGTGAACTCGGGCTCGATCTTCGCCATGTAACCGAGCTCCGTCGTACACACCGGCGTGAAGTCCTTGGGGTGCGAGAAGAGGATCGCCCACGAGTCGCCGATCCACTGGTGGAAGTCGATCTCGCCCTTGGTCGTCTTGGCGGTGAAGTTCGGAGCCGTGTCGTTGATCCGAAGTGACATGAAGCCTCCCGTTGTCGAGCTCGTCGACCGGATAGAGTGCGTCTAGCGCACCGTGGATTACTGCTCCCAATGGATGACGTCAACGCACGCCGCGTTGCGCCATCCAGGGACGAGCTCGTCGGTGGCGGGCGCCGACGGGCACGCCGTGCGCTCAGCGGAGCACCTCCGACGGCGCGCCCTCGTCGACGACGCGTCCCTCGCGCAGGACGACCGCGCGCTCGGCGACGTCGCGTAGGACCGCCGCCTCGTGCGTCACGATGATCATCGTCGTCCCCGCCTCGGCGAGGTCGCGGAGCACGCGCACCACCTCGGCCTTGCGCTCGGGATCGAGCGCGCTCGTGGGCTCGTCGAGCAAGAGCGCCTCGGGCTCCATGGCGAGCGCGCGGGCGATCGCGACGCGCTGCTGCTCGCCGCCGGAGAGCTCGCGCGGGAAAGCGTCTCGCCGGTGCGAGAGGCCGACCTGGTCGAGGAGCGCCTTCGCCCGCTCGCGCGCCTCGGCCTCGGGGATGCCGCGCACGTGGACGGGGGCCTCCATCACGTTCTCGAGCGCCGTCATGTGCGAGAAGAGGCCGTAGTGCTGGAAGACCATGCCGACCTTCTGCCGGATCGAGCGGAGCGTCGCCTGCTCGGCGCGGGTCGGGCGTGCCTTCGTGCTCGGGCCGAGGGTGAGGCCGCCGATCTCGATGCGCCCGGCGTCGAAGCGCTCGAGGCCGTTGATGCAGCGTAGCAAGGTGGACTTGCCGCCGCCGGACGGCCCGACGATGGTCGTCACCTTCCCGCGCTCGAAGTGCACCGTGACGCCCGCGAGCACGGTCCGCCCCTCGAAGCGTTTCTCGACGGCATGTACGCGGATCATGTCGCGCGAGCCTCCCTCTCGCCTTCGAGCTTCTTCTCGAGGCGCCGCGCGACGATGCCCAGCGGGTAGCTCATCGCGAAGTAGAGCGCGGCGCAGAGGATGCCGGGGCCGACCCAGCTCCGGACGTCGACCGCCGTGATCGTCATCTGCTTCGTGAGCTCCACGACGGTGATGACGCTCACGAGGGAGCTGTCCTTGAGGAGGGCGATGAAGTCGTTCGTCACGTTCGGGATCGCGTGCCGGAGCGCCTGCGGGAGGACCACGCGGCGGAGCGCGAGGCGCGTCGACATCCCGAGCGCGAGCGCCGCCTCGAGCTGCGTCTTCGGGACGGCCTGCAGCCCGGCGCGGTACACCTCGGCCTCGTAGGCGGCGTAGTTCATGCCGAGCCCGATCACCGCGGCAGACATCGCGTCGAGCTTCACGATCGGCGCGAGCCCGAAATAGAGGAGGTAGAGCTGTAGCAGCACGGGCGTGCCGCGGTAGAGCTCCACGTAGGCGGACGCGACGCGCGCGACCCACGGGCCGCCGAACATGCGGGCGACCGCGAGGAGCAGCCCGAGCGGGATCGCGATCGCCATCGCGAGCGTCGAGACGACGAGCGTCACGCCCGCGCCTCGGAGGAAGAGGACGACGTGTCCGGTCCCGAACTCGGGCGGCGCGGGCGGAGTGGACGTCCCGGTCTCGCCGCCGAGCATCTTCCGTTGATCCTCGTCCGTCCAGCGGGCGAGCTTGTCCTGCCGCTCGTTCCAGAGGCGGTGCTTCTCGAGGATGCGGCGGAGCTCGCCGCTCGTGGCGAGCTTCTCGAGCGCCGCGTCGACGGCGTCTCGCAGGTCGGGCTCGGAAGGACGGACGGCGATCGAGTAGTAGCCCTCGCCGAGATCGCCGACGACGCGCAGCTCCGGCTTCGGTTCGCCGTAGCGGGCCGCGATGATGTCGTCGAGGAGCACGGCGTCGATGCGGCCGCTCACGAGATCCGCGTACGGCTCGTCGACGCCCTCGTAGACGACGAGATCGGGCGCGTCGCGGAGCATGTCGAACGCGAGGCTGTTGGCGAGCGTCCCGACCTTCGTCCTCTTCAGCGCGGTCAGATCCGGCCGTATCGAGGCGTCGTCTTTCCGCGCCATGAGCCGCTCGGCGAAGATGTAGTAAGGGCGCGTGAAGAGGACCCGCCCGACGCGTGCCGAGGTGACCTCGAGCCCGTTCAGGGCGATGTCGAACGTCTCGCGCTCGAGCGACGGCACGAGGTTGGACCAGTCGTTCTGGACGAACTCGGCGCGCACGCCGAGCTCTCTCGCGAGCGCGTCGGCGATGTCGACCTCGAAGCCGACGAGGTGCCCGGGATTGTCGGGATCGTCGTAGACGTACGGCTCTCCGCCCTGGATGTCTCCGCCCCACCGAAGCACGCCGGCGGCACGGATGCGTTCGAGGCCCGATGGCGCGGCCTTTGGCGTTCTGCCACATGCGAGGAGGCACGCGAGGCCGATGAGCACGATGAACAGAGGCAGCGCGCCGCGCGGTCGTTTCACGCGGCGCATAGTACAGAGTTCGGGCGCGCCGCGAATGCGCCCGACGGGCGTACACCGGTAGAGGCTCCGAGCCGGCCGGACGCCTCGTCGAGATGCGCGCTCCTGCTCGCGAAACGTGCCGCGCACGGCGGTCGCGCGACTCGTCCGTCTGGTAGGGCTCTTGCCTACCTCTCCGACCCGTGGAGCGGGCACCGTGAAGTACCTGGTCGTCTTCGCGGCGAATACACGCGAGCCGCCCGTGCTCGAGGAAGGCGTCACGCGCGCGTCGGTGTCCGCCGAGGCGCGCGCGGCGGCGCTCGACTTCGTCGCGGGCGTCGCGGCGGGATGGTCGAAGCGCGATCTCGCGATGTGGCTCTTGGGACCGTACGCCCATGCGACCCGACACACGAAGCACGGCGAGCGCACCGACGTGTCGGGGCGCACGGTGTCCGCCGAGACGATCGAGCTCATCCTCCGTACCGCGCACGCGCGTCTCGTCGCTGCGCTCGAGGATGCCGTCGCGTCCGGCGGCGTGCTCGACTTCGCCGACGCGGCCATGGACAAGGGCTTCGTCCGGCCCGCCGTCGACGCGGACGGCTTCGAGGTCTGGGTCCCCGTCGACGCCGCGCGCATGCGCCTCGAGGAGCGCGTCGGCTCGCTCTTCGTCGCCGACTTCTTGAACGACCCGCAGGCGTACGCGTCCCTCCACGTCTGTCCGCGCTGCAGGATCGTCACGTTCGACGAGGGCGCATGCACGACCGGGACGTGCTCGGCGGTCCGTCGCTCCGGCCTCTTCACCAAGGGAGGACCAACGGCCGAGCACGCCGATCCCGAGCCGGGGAGCGCCGCGGCCGAGGGCTGAGGGGCGGCCGAGTGTAAAAGCGAGGACACGAGCTCGTTGCATCGAGCAACGATCGAACGAAGCGCGTGTCTTTCCACGAGCGCGACGCCGAAGCGGAGATTACGCTGGGCTTGCTTGCGCGCGAGAAAGCTCGAGAGCAGAGGCGTCCACCGGGCTTTCGGGATCCCGGGCGAGGCCCGCTCGTCCGTACGCCCGCGGATCGTGGCCGGCGTCGTCGGTGCGGTGTGCCTCGCCGCCGGCGCGCACGACGCGCGCGCGGACTACGAGTTCCAGACCGGCGTCGGCGTGGGAGGCGCGTGGCTCCGGCAGACGCCGGCGCTGACCTCGAAGCCGGTCACGACGGCCGCGCGCGAGATGAGGGAAGGGGAGCTCGCGGTCGGAGGGGGCCTCGCGCTGTTCGGCTTCTCGGGCGACGTGGACCTCACGATCGACGATCGATGGAAGGTGCCGCTCTTCGGCGGCGCGCTGTTCTGGGCGGTCGGGTCCTACGACGCGGTCGTCACCAGCGTCGACGGCTCGATCGCGCGTGTGCGTCCGTGGACGGCGCTTCGCGGCGACGTCCTGCTTCCGGGCGTGGGCCGCCGCTGGAAGCACCGCCGGAACATGGTGGCCGTCGCCCTGCGCACCGGCGTCAGCTTCGTCGGCATGGGCGGCTCCGTCGCCGCGGCCACCGATTGGGCGCCGCTCACGCTCCGGTCCACGACGTTCCTCCTCCAGGCAGAGGTCGAGGCGTGCCGGCGGCTCGATCCGACCACGCGTGTCTGCCTCCAAGTGGTGCCGCGCATCTACGACCACGAGCTCTTGAACGGAGTCGTCTTCGGTCTTCGAATGGAGTGGGGGCCATGAGGTACCTCGAGAAGCGAAGCGCCGGATTCTGGCGCACGATCGCGGTCGCCATCCTCGCGAGCGTGGCCGCTGCCTGCGGCTTCGACTCGGGGAACGAGACGGGCAGAGTCGGTCTCCGCGCCGACACGGCGCTCCCCGCGCGCGAGGGATCCGTCGTCGTCGACGGGTGTGTGCAAGATACATGGACGCGCGCGACGCTCGCGAGCCCGGCGACGAAGCGCGTGCTCCGCACCGTCATCATGCTCTGTCTCGTGCCCCGAGAGGACGGGACCGTCGGTCCGCGCGACGAGAGCGCGCGCGCCGCGCTCGCTGCGCTGGCGGCGGACCTCAAGAGCGAGGGCTACCGCGTCCACTTCGGCGTCGCGTTCACGGACGAGAGCGGTCAGCGCTACGACGGCAAGCAGACGAGCGAATGGATCGCGAATCCGGCGTGGCGCCGGCGCTTCGTGGAGACGCTGCCGGAGGTCGTCGGGCCGGCGGACGGCGTCGAGATCGATCTGCAAAAGCTCCCGAACGAGGCCCGGCCGTCCGTCACGGCGCTCGTCGCCGAGATCGCGCCCGTCGTTCGTCCGGGCAAGCAGCTCGCCGTCTTCGTGCCGCCGTCGGTCACGGTCCCGAGCGACTTGCCGGGCGGTGACGCGATCTCGCGCGTCGATCTCGCCCCGCACGTCGACCGCATGCGCATCATGACGCTCGACTTCTCCGAGACCGCTGCGGGGCCGACGATCGATCCGGGCTGGGCGGTCGACGCCGTCCGTCTCGCGAAAGGCGATTTCCCCAACGTGGACGTCGCGTACCCGCTCTACGGTACCGACTTCGGGCCGCGTGGACGCCGCCCGGTCACGTACCACGAGGCGCGTGCGATCGCGGCCATCGCGGGCGTGCCCATCGAGCGCGGGCCGACGGGCGCGCCGTTCGTGCGGTACGTCGCCTTCGGCGGGGAGCATCACGAGCTCTGGTTCGACGACGCCGAGTCCACGGCGCGTGCGCTCGGCGCATGGTCGTACGACGTGCTCCCGCCCGACGTCGGGATCCTCTTCTACGGGCTCGGCGCCGAGGACCCGGCGCTGTTCGAGAGCCTGAGCACGAGGCTGCCGTGACGATCGAGCGCGGCGAGAGCTCGGCGACGCTCGCAGCGAGCGCGGTCTCCGTGGAGCCGCTCGCCTTCGAGGATCCGCTCTCGCTGCCGTCGCTCGAGCTACGGCTCCAGCACGAGTGGCTCGTCTGGGACGCATGGGTCGGAGGCAAGCGGCGCGTCGATCTCCATCCGCTCGTCCTCTCGTCGCAGGCGCACGAGGCGGCCGTGCGGACCGCGTCGGCGGCGTGGTCGCTCGTGGCGGAAGCCGCCGAGCGGGCCTTCGCCGATCCGGCCGAGCGCGCGCGTTACCGGCTGCACCGTGACGTGGAGCGTCTCGCGTTCGCCGCGCGCGAGGCCGGCGACCTCGGCGCGATCGCGCGCGTCGATCTCCTGCTCCGCGAAGACGGCCGCTTCGTCGCGTGTGAGGTGAACGCGGACTGCCCCGGCGGCTACAACGAGACGCTCGCGCTGCCGCGCCTCGCGCGCGAGGCCGGGCTACGCCGCGGCGTCGATCCGACGCACGTCGCCGCGCGCCTCGCGGACCTCCTCGTCGAGCGCTCGGGCGGGCCCGGCTCGCCGCGCGGGATCATCGCGCTCCTCTACGCGACGGCGTACGCGGAGGACCTCCAGGTCTGCGCGCTCGTCGAGCGGCTCGTGCGCGAGCGAGGCGGCCGCGCCGTCCGCGCCGCGCCGACGGCGCTCCAGCCGCTCGACGGCGGCGTGGGCATCCGTGGCGAGAAGGTCGCGGTGCTCTATCGCTTCTACCCGCTCGAGCACATGGCGGGGCAGCGCAACATCGACGCGATCGCGCGTGCGACCGCCGCCGGCTGCTTGTCGTCCGTCTCGAGCTTCGCGTGGATCTACGCCCAGTCGAAGCTCGCGATGGCACGCGCGACGCTGCACGATCCGGCGCGCGCGGCGGCGGCGTTCCCCGAGACGTGCATGCTGGCGGATCTCCCGCGGGAGCGCCTCGTGGCCGAGCGCGAGCAGTGGGTCGTCAAGCGCGACCTGTCGCGGGTCGGCGATCACGTCTTCGTCGGCGGCATGATGACGGCGGGTGACTTCGCCGAGCTGCTCGCGGAGATCGCCGCCGCGGAGGCGCACGCTGCGCCCGACGATCCGTGCGCACAAGTCTGGATCGCGCAGCGCTACGTCCCGCAGCGCGCCATCGCGACGCCGTGGGGACCGCGCCTCCTCACGCTCGGCGTGTACCTCGTCGACGGCGCGTTCGCCGGCTACTTCGCGCGGCTCTCGCCGGATTCGCTCTGCTCCCACGACGCGCTCGTGCTGCCGGTCTTCCTGCGCGACGCCGAGCGCTCCGGAGACGCGCCGCGCTCCGACGGCGCGCGCGCGCGCGCTCGGGAGGTGGCCGCGTGAAGGCGCGCATCGGCGTCGTCCCCGTCGCCCTGCTCGGCGTCGGCTGCGCGAGCCTGCGGCCGTGGACGCCCTCCGTGAGCGTGGCGTTCTGGGCGGAGGACGTCCCCGAGAGCCGCGAGATGGCGCTGCCGACGTCGGCCGAGCTCGCGAGGCGCTGGACGCTGCCGCCGGAGTGCCCGTGGGCGCGCTACCAGAAGGGCACGCTCATCTCCGCCGTCGATCCCATGCTCGGGCGTGCGAGCTTGCCGGACGTCCGGCGGCTCGAGGTCGTGGCCACGGCGGAGGCCGCCGCGGCGCACGTCGCCCGCGTGGGGCTGCCGCAGGGAACGCTCTGGCTCGTCGATCTCCGTGGCGCCGCTTCCGCCGCGTTCGCGTCGCGTCTGAGCCGCGACGCTCGGGAGCCGGTTGCGCCGGTCCTCACCTTCAACAACTGGCCGTCGGCCGACGGCCTCGTCCCTGCAGACGAGACGCTCGCAGGCCTGCTCGCGTTCCCGCCGCGCCTTCCTCCGCCGGAGAAGAAGGCGCTCGAGGATGCACATCCGGTGTTCCTCCTCGACGCGTGGCGTCTCGCATATCGCTTCGACGAGCCGGACGACGGCGTCTTCGACAACCGCTACATGCTGATGCCCTCGGATCTGCCCGACGCCGCGACGCTCCGCGCCCGAGGCATCTCGCGCGTCGTCTACGTCGTCGAGGACCTCGACGACGCCGAGGTCGAGGAAGACGATCTCCACGCGAGCTTCCGTGCATGGCAGGCCGCGGGCATCGGCATCTACCTCGTCGATCTGCCTTTCCTCCGGAAGGTCCCGCCGCCCGTCGACGGCGTCTGGCAGGTGGACTGGGCGGCGCGGCTCGCGCCGCGGAGCCATTGGGTGCGCGAGCGGTACACGCTCGTGGAGGACCCGGTCTTCTACGCCCGCGCGCGCGGCGGGTTCGGGCTCATCTACGGCAGGCCGTACATCTATCCGGGATACCGGCCCGGCGTGCTCCCCTACGGCGCTACGCGCGGCTCGGCAGGGTGAGTCGTTCGTCCTGGGTTCTCGCCGATCCACCGGCGAAGGGCGGTTGCGCAAATCGAGCAAACCTTTGCACTTGCGTACGAGGTGGGCGTGTCTGCGCCTTGGTGCGCGCGTTGCACTGCCGAGCGGCATGACTCGCTCGCTGACCGTCATCGGATGTTCGCTTCTCTTCGCCGTCACCGCTTGCTCCGCGGCGAGCGAGCCAAGCCATTCATCGCCTCCGACGTCTCGGGACGGAGAAGAGGAAGCGGCTTCGAACGAAGTACGAGCCGAGGATTCGGACGAGACGGAAGCCGGCTCGAAGACCGAGCGGGAGTCGGAGACGCCGCCCGTTCGCCCCGAGCCTCGAGAGACCGTACGCGATTGCGGTAGGGCGCTCACGAGGCCGACCGCGCTCTCGACGTACACGCAGTGGGTCGGCTTCAAGGCGGTCAAGCTCGGTGCGCGCGTCGTGCGCCAGGGCGATGCGCACGTCGCCACCGACGAAATCTGGGCGACGGGGACCGCGAAGCGGCTCTCGACGGCGCCGAACGGCGACTACGTCGTGGGTAAGGACGTCTCCGTGGAGCCCGTCCGTGACGCTCTCGGGCTCAAGGATCCCGACGAAGTCACGAGCGACGCGTTGCTCAACGGTCCGGCCGGAGCAAACGGAGAGCAAGCGCGTCGGTTCTACACGCCGCCGTCGTCGACCACCCTCACGTTCGTCGAGGCGTGGAACCAAACCGAGATCGGGTGGCTCATCCCCGATCCGAAACGGACGGCGACGACGGGCTCGGACGGGGCCGAACTGTTCGTGCGCTCGCTGATCCCCGGCCGATTCTTCGGCTACGAGCTCGTGCTCTCGCTTCCGGACGACTGCGCCGTCGGGGCGCTCGGCGACGTGCTCGGCGAGCGTGCCTCCCTGCTGGGCGTGACCACCGGCGAGGGGATCTTCGATCCCGCGAAGATGGCCGCCGTGCAGAAGGTCCTCGTCGAGAACGGCGCGAGGATGGAGGTCCGCGTGACGGCGAACAAGCGCAACGCCGAGGTCGAGAGCCTGCTCTCGTCGACGTCCTGCTCGCCAGGCGATCTCGCCGCTTGCAAGAGGCTGATCGAAGAACTTCAGAGGCTCTCGAACGAGCTTCGCACCGTCGCGCCGTCGATCGTCACGAAGCTGCAGAAGGACGAGGATCCGAACTGGAGCACTCTCGAGCTGGGCGTGTCGCCGGTCGCGATCCTTCCCTGACGGCCCACACGCCTTCGGCACCATCGCGACCTCCGGTCGCGGGCGGACGTTCCGGTCGCCCTCTCGTGGCGCGTCCGTTCGAAGTATGCTCCGTGAGACGAGCACCGCGCCTGGGAAGTGTCATGACGATCAAGAAGACCGACGAAGAGTACAGGGCCATGCTCACGCCCGAGCAGTTCGAGGTCACGCGGCGGAAGGGCACCGAGCGGGCGTTCACGGGCAAGTACTGGAACTGCCACGACCCCGGCATGTACCACTGCGTCTGCTGCGGCGCGCCGCTGTTCAGCTCCGACGACAAGTACGATTCGGGCAGCGGATGGCCCAGCTTCGTGAAGCCGGCGGTCCCCGAGAACATCGCCACCCACGAGGACCGCTCCCACTTCATGATCCGGACCGAGGTCACGTGCTCGCAGTGCGACGCGCACCTCGGCCACGTCTTCCCGGACGGCCCTCCGGAGCGCGGCGGGCTGCGCTACTGCATCAACTCCGCGGCGCTCGATCTGCGAAGGCGCTGACCTCGTCGGGGGCTACTCGACGCTGGCCCCGCCGACCGGGAGGACCTCACGCGTGAAGTTGCGCGTGGCGCCGCCCGTCACGAGCACGTCGTCCTCGATGCGGATGCCTCCGAAGGGACCGAGCGCCTCGACGAGGTTCCAGTCGACGAGCTTCCCCTCGGGCTTGCCGCGGAGCTCCGCGAGGAGCGAGTCGATGAAGTAGAGGCCGGGCTCGATCGTGAAGACCTGACCTTCGGCGATCGTCGACGTGTTCCGGAGGAACGGGTTCTCCGGACGCGGCTTCACGACGGCGCAGCCGACGTCGTGCGTCTGCAGGCCGAGCGAGTGGCCGAGGCCGTGCGGGTAGAAGACGCGGCTGATGCCCTTCGCGTCGATCTCCTCCGCGGATGCCTTCGCGATCCCGGCCTCCTTCAGGATCGCGCTCACCTGGCGGTGGGACTCGTCGTGGAGCTCCTCGTAGGGCAGGCCGATCGCGACGCGCTCGACGAGCCGCTTCTGCATGGCCTCCATCGCCTCGACGAGCGCGACGAACGTCGCGCTCGCGGCGCCCGCCGGCTTCACCCACGTGCGCGTGATGTCCGAGCAGTAGCCGAGGCAGGTCGCGCCCGCGTCGAGCAGGAGCGACTCCGCACGCGTGGCGTCGCGCCCGTAGCTCACGTGGTGGAGGATGGACGCGTTCCGTCCGGTCGCGACGATGTTCTTGTAGGGCGTCTCGGGATCGTCCTGGTTGGTCGCCCTCAAGTAGAGGAGGTGGAGCTCGAGCTCCGACTTGCCGCCCTCCGCGAAGGCGCGGCGCACGGCCTCGTGCCCGAGCGCGGCGCGCCGGTTCGCCTCGGCGATGCACGCGATCTCGTACGGCGTCTTCGTCGTGCGCAGGCGATCGAGGGCGGCGAGCAGGGCAGGCGGGTTGTGATGCTCGCGCGGAATGCCGAGGGCCTCGCCGCGTGCCGAGTCGTCGCTGATGAAGGCGACCTTGCCCGGGGGCAGCTCGGGCAACTCTTCGCGCTTCACCTCGAGCACGTTCATGAACGCGAGCGACTCGGGCGGCGCCGGACGCTCCCAGAAGTCCTTGCACTCGGGCCAGTAGAGGCGCGGCTTGCGCTCGGGGGCGACGACCAGAAGGCAGTTCGGCTCGTAGAGCGCGACCCAGTGATGGAAGAACGGCGTCGGGCGGAGCGGCCAGTACTGGTCGTCGTACGACGTCTTCTTCTGCGCCGTGCCGGAGTGGATGACGACGGCGTCGTAGCCGGCCTCGCGTAGGGCCTTCGAGTAGACGCGCTCCTGATGCGCGACGTGGTCCGGGTAGAGAGCTTCGATGGCCTGGAGGTTCACGACCTCACCCTAGCGCAACTCGTCGCACGACGCCGCACGAGCATCGTTTTCGACGGCGTTCTCGAGACCTCGTCGGATCGCTCTCCGCGTCGTGCTCGACGCCGCGGTCGACGTCGACGCAGCGGCGGATCGACGCGTGCGGAGCGAAGCCTCGACCATCGGGTCAGCACCGATTTCGCAGCAGAAGCTCGTGCTGGAGCGCGGATGTTTCGGTGTAGGGTCCGCCGCTCCGATGAGAATCGCGGTGCTCAAAGAGTCCGTCGCTTGGGAGAAGCGCGTGCCGATCGTGCCCGACTCGCTCGGGCGACTCGCGCAGAAGAAGATCGACGTCGTGGTGGAGCGTGGCGCGGGAGAGCGCGCGCTCGCATTCGACGCCGACTACGAGCGCGCGGGCGCGAAGATCGTGTCGACGGCGCGTGAGGCGATCGAGCAGGCGGACTGCGTGCTGCGCGTGCGCGTGCCGACGCTCGACGAGGTCGCGCGCTCGAAGGAAGGCAGCACGCTCGTCGCGCCCCTCCTTCCGCTCGTGAACCTCGAGCACGTCCGCGTGCTCGCGGCGCGCAGGGTGACGGCGATCGCGCTCGACGCGATCCCGCGCACGACCGTGGCGCAGATGATGGACGTGCTCTCGTCGCAAGCGACCTGCGCCGGCTACTGCGCCGTCGTGATGGCCGCGGCGGCGCTCCCGCGGTTCTTCCCGATGCTCATCACGGCGGCGGGGACGATCGCGCCAGCGACGCTGCTCGTCCTCGGTGCCGGCGTCGCAGGCCTCTCCGCGATCGGCGCTGCCCGGCGCCTCGGTGCCCGCGTCGAGGCGTTCGACGTGCGCAAGGTGGTCAAGGAGCAGGTCGAGAGCCTCGGCGCGAGGTTCGTCGAGGTCGCCTCCGACGAGGACGCGCAGACGACCGGCGGCTACGCCCGTGAGGTCTCGGACGAGTACAAGAGGCGGCAGGCCGAGGCGCTCGCGAAGCACTGCGGGAAGGCGGACGCGATCGTGTGCACGGCGCTCGTCCCCGGCCGGCGAGCGCCGTTGCTCGTCACCGAGGAGATGGTCAAAAGCATGAAGCCCGGCTCGGTCATCGTCGATCTCGCCGCCGAGCAGGGCGGCAACTGCGCGCTCACGGAGGCGGGCAGGACCGTGGTGCGGCACGGCGTGACGATCATCGGCGCGCTCGACCTGCCGAGCCACGTCGCCGTGCACGCGAGCCAGATGTGGTCGCGGAACATGGAGAAGCTGCTCGCTCACGTGTCGAAGGACGGGGCCTTCGCCCTGGACACCCGCGACGAGATCGTCCGCGGGTGTCTGGTCACGAGGGGAGGGGAGATCGTCCACGAGGCGACGAGGGCCGCGTTCGAGGAAGCGAGATTGCGGCGGGCGAGCGCGTCGCTGGAGGTGCAGGCGTCATGAGCAGCGATCTGGTCTTCGGTCTCTACGTCTTCGCGCTCGCGACCTTCGTCGGGTATCAGGTCATCTCGCGGGTGCCGGCGTTGCTCCACACGCCGCTCATGAGCGGCACGAACGCGATCAGCGGCATCTCGCTCGTGGGCTCGCTCGTCGCAGCGGGGTCGCAGCACGGGCTGCTCGCGAACGTGCTCGGCTGCATCGCCGTGGCGGCGGCCACGATCAACGTGGTCGGCGGCTTCATGATCACGGATCGCATGCTCCGGATGTTCAACGCACGGCGACCGGCGGCGGCCGCTGCCCAGGCGCCGGCGCATGGGAGCGGTGCGAACGGCACGAACGGCGCCCGCACGAAGAGCGCGAACGGCGTCGACGGCACGCCCGGGGAGAGGAGGGCGTGACCATGCGCGATTCGCTCATCGACCTCGCGTATCTCGTCGCGTCCGTCCTGTTCATCCTCTGCCTCCGCGGGCTGTCGTCCCCGGAGAAGGGCAAGCGCGGGATCTTCCTCGGCGAGCTCGGAATGCTCGTCGCGGTCGTGGCGACGCTCTTCAAGACGGAGGTCGTCCGCTACGACTTCATCGTCGCCGGCTTGCTCATCGGGGCGACCATCGGCGTCGCCATCAGCGCGCGGCTGCCGATGACGAAGATGCCGGAGCGCATCGCTTTCTCGCACGCGTTCGGCGGGCTCGCGACGGCGCTCGTCGGCATCGCCGAGCACGTCCGGGTCCACGAGGAGATGGCGCACGGCGCCGAGCCGAGCCGCCTCGTGACGGGCGCGCTCGGGTTCGAGGTGTTCCTCGGCTCGCTCACGTTCACGGGCAGCATCATGGCGTTCGGCAAGCTCCAGGGCATCGTCCCCGGCGCGCCCGTCACGTACAAGGGCCAGAACGTGATGAACATCGGCGCGTTCTTCGGCGCGCTGGGGCTGCTCGCGTGGCAGATCGCGCTTCCCCACGAGGCGCCCGAGTGGGCCTTCTACACGATGACGGCGACCGGGCTCGCGCTCGGCGTCCTCGCCGTCCTGCCCATCGGCGGCGCCGACATGCCGGTCGTCATCTCGCTCCTCAACTCGTACGCCGGTCTCGCGGCCTGCGCGACGGGCTTTGCCCTCGGCAGCAACATCCTCATCATCTCCGGCGCGCTCGACGGCTCGTCGGGCTTCCTGCTCAGCATCCTGATGAGCAAGGCGATGAACCGCTCGTTCACGAACGTCCTCTTCGGGGCGTTCGGGACGGGCGACTCGGCGGGCGCCTCTGCGACGGGGAAGGCGCCGATCAGGAGCTACAACGAGGCGACGATCGAGGACGCGTCGGCCGTCCTCGCGGCGGCGCAGTCCGTCATCGTCGTCCCCGGATACGGCATGGCCGTCTCGCAGGCGCAGCATGCGGTGCGCGACCTCGCGACGGTGCTCGAGAAGCGCGGGTGCGAGGTCAAGTACGCGATCCACCCCGTCGCGGGCCGCATGCCGGGGCACATGAACGTGCTGCTCGCGGAGGCGAACGTCCCGTACGACGCGCTCTACGACCTCGACATGATCAACGACGACTTCGCCCACACGGACGCGGTCCTCGTCGTCGGAGCCAACGACGTCGTGAACCCCGCCGCGAAGAACGACACGTCGAGCCCCATCTACGGGATGCCGGTCTTCGACGTCGAGGCCTCGCGGAGCGTCATCGTGCTCAAGCGCAGCATGAACAGCGGATTTTCCGGCGTCGACAACGAGCTCTTCTACCGGCCGAACACGATGATGGTGCTCGGCGACGCGAAGAAGAGCCTCATCGGGCTCTGCAGCGCGATGAAGGATGCGCACTGAGCGCCACGCCTCGCGCGCCGCGAGCCCGACCCGTCATTGCACGCAGTTCTGGAGGCAGTTGACGATGTCGTTGTTCGCGCCGCCGTTGTTCTCGATGCAGCAGACGAGGCACTCCTGACCCTGCTTCAACGCGCAGTCGGTGGGGTCGATGCCGCCGCCGCCGTTGTTCTCGCCGCCTGCGTTGCCAGCGTCGCTCTCGTTCGGCGTCGGCGCAGGCGCGGGGTCGTCGGCGGGCGACGTCTCTTGCGTGCTCGTGCTCGTCGACGTCGTGGGCGCAGGAGCCTTCTCGCTCTCGGCGCTTTCGTCGGCGACGATCGTCGGCTTCTTGCCGGAGGGGGCGGGCTCCTCGTCGGAGCAGGCGATGGCGAGCATCATCGCCGGGAGCGCAAGAGCGAGCAGGCTGCACGTGCGTTTCGTGATCATCACTCCTCCCATCGGACCGTCGGCTCCCGGAGCACGACCTGCCGCCGGCTCCGGGGATCGCCATCCCCGACGAGGCCCTACGCACGAACGATGCCGTGTCGGCGGACGCTTCCAGCCGGAGCGGCGGCCGGAGCGACGATGTGGAGTGCCACGATTCGACAGGGTTTTCTTTTTCGACCGACGGGCGGGTCACAGCCGTGACCGGTCTCGACCCCCGGCCGAGCGCCCGCGCTCCCGACCTCGTCCCCATGTAGGAGGATGGGTCGCTGCGCGTCCTCGTTCGTGGCCGTCACCGCACGGGGATGCCGAGGCAGTCCGCGGTGCAGCGGCTGATCGCGTCACTGCAGATGTCTTGTTGAGAGACGCACTCGCTGCACTTGTCGACTTTGTTCTCGCGCTCGGAGTTCCCGTCGGCCCAGGCGTGGCAGGCGTCCTCGCACTTCGTGACGTCGACTTTGCTGTCGACGCATTCGTGGACGCGCTCGCAGTAGTCCCCGCAGTGCGAGCGGAGAGAGCTGCACGCGGGCGCTGCGACGAGGACCAGTGCGACGGAGACGAACGCGAGACAACCCAGATGCCTGTGAGCACGAGCCATCGGGCGCAGAGTAAACGGCAGCGCCCGCTCTCGTCGAGGGGCCGACCGGAGATGGCGCGCTTTCAGGATGCGAGGTGCTTGGTGATGGCGTCCGCCACGAGGCGTGGATGGGTGAGCGGGAGGAAGTGCGAGCTTCCGTCGACGATGCTCAGCTCGGCCGCGCTCCCGCGCGACGCGAGCTCCGTCGCCGCCGCGAGTGGCACCGCGCGGTCGTCGCGTGCGTGGAGGATCGTCACCGGCGTGGCGTACGGTGCGACGGCTGAAGCATCTCCGAGCGCCGTGGAGAACCGTCCGATGCGGATCCAGTCCGAGGCCGTGTAGACGTCGAGCATCGCGGAGATCAGCGCGTCGGCCTCGGGCGTGCGGTCTCCCCAGAACTGGTCGATGGCGGCTCTGCCCTGTGCGAGCGTGATGGAGCCGGACTCGAGGGCGGCGGCGAGCTCCAGCCGCGCGCGAATGGCGTCCTCGGGGAGGTGGGCGAAGCCGGAGACGAGCACGCCCGCCGCGAGGTTCTCCGGGGAACGGGCAAGGACACGCGCCACGAGGTGCGCTCCGATCGAGAGGCCGGCGACGACACATTGGCCCGATGCCCGCTCGATGGCACGCCGGAGTCGTGTCTCGCACTCCTGGAAGAATGCGGTGCCGTGGGCGAAGCCGGAGACCTCGGGCAGCTCGAGGGGTTGGAGGTCGACGGTCTGCGGGAGGAGCGGCGTCACGAGCTGCCACGTGCGACGATCACCCGGCAGCCCGGGTACGGCCACGACCACGGCGCGCGATGCGTCGAGAGACATGCGACGCTCATCCTATCCCGAGTCCATCGAACGAGGCTTCGTCGCGTTGCTCGCGCGGAAAGGGTCTTCTAGCCTATCGGTAATGGTGTTCGCGCGAGGCTCGGGTTTGCGCGCCCTCGATCACGCGATGACGGGCTCGGTGAACAAGCTGCCTGCTTCGACGGCCCGGGCGATCGACGCGCTTCGGACGGGGTTCACCAACGACCCGGAAGGCTTGTACCGCTACGCGGTGGAGACCGTCTGCGAGCACGCCGATGCGCAGGTGGGGCTCTGGTACGAGTTCGGGATGGTCTGCGGCAAGGCCCTGCCGGTGCGATGGCACGTCCACGGGATGTCGGACGAGCCCTTGCGTCGATGGGTGTCCGAGGGGATCACCTGGACTCATGCCGATCCGCGAAAGCCGAGGCCGCAATGGATCGGTCGCTTCCGGACGACCCGCCAGTGGACCCCGAACCTCGAGCGCGATTACTACCCGACGCCCTTCTACCAGCGGGTGATCGCGCGAGCGCGGATACGCGATCAGCTCCGGATGCTGGTCGCGCATCGCGGTACGGTCATCGCGTGGATCGGCAGCTTTCGGCTCGAAGGCGAGCCCGAGCACCAGCGTGCCGATCAGAGGCGGGTCGCCCCGCTCCGGCAGGCGCTGGTCGACGCGCTCACGAGCGTCTACGTCTCGACCCGCGCCGGCAGCGCGGAGGAGGGGGCCGACCTCGTGCTCACGCCGACGGGCAGGATCGAGCTCGCGTCCGGCGGCGGACGCGTCCTCGCGCGCAATCCGGAGATCCGGCGGGAGCTCACGAGCTGGGTCCGCGACGTCGACGCCGGGCTGCCGGCCCTGCCCGTGATCGCCGGCATGCTGATCAAGTGGACGCGTCTCTACGCGCCTGGGCGTGTGCGTTATCTGCTCCATCTCGAGCCCGCCGGGCCCGTGCGTCTCGACCCGAGCTCCAGGCTCACGCCCACGCAGCGCGAGGTCGCCATGCTCGCATGCGCTGGTCTCAGCGCGACGGAGATCGGTGCGAACCTCGACATGAAGGAGCTGACGGTGCGCTCCCATTTGAAGGCGGTCTACGAGCGCCTCCAGATCTCGAGCCGCGCCGAGCTCGTGTGGGTGCTCGAAGGCAGATCGCCATCGATCGCGAAGCACGATCGGTGAGGGCGCGCTCCTTCGCGAGCGGACGACGGAGATGATTGACTGGGGAGCGGACGAAGCTCAGAGTTATCCGATCCGAGGAGCGAATCGGACGCTGAGGAACTCGGGGGAATGCAGGGGCGCCTGGCACGTGCCATCGACACGTTGAGGACGGACTTCGCGGGGCGTCCCGACGAGCTTCGCCGATACGCGCTCGAGCTCGTCGCCGACGTCACGGAGGCTTCGGGTGGGCTCTGGTACGAGCTCGGGATGGTGAAAGGCGAGCCGTATCCGGCCCGCTATCTCTGCCGATGGCCGACGCCGATCGTGCCGCTCGAGCTCCCCCTCCGCCGGCAGGCGGAGGAAGAGATCCCATGGCCGACCGGTGATCCGCGTCTTCCTCCCCGGCAATGGAACCGATCGTTCGTGCTCCTCCCGTCGATCCTCCGGACCAGCCGAGCCGGGGAGGAGTTCTTCTCGTCGCGTCTCTACCGGCGCGTATGGGAGCCGGTGGGCTTGGTCGATCAGCTCCGGATGCAGGTCTACCATCGCGGCGAGCACGTGGCTTGGATCGGGGGCCTGAGATGTCGAGGCGATCGCCCTTTTTCGCGTGCGGACGTGCGTCGGGTTGCGCCGATCGCCGATGCGCTCGCGGACGCCCTCGTCGCAGCCAGAGACGCCGAACGGCATGGTGAAGCCGAGCGCGGTTGTGACCTCCTCGTCACGCCGCGCGGCGTGGTCGTCTACGCGAGCGAAGCGGGCGAGCGGTGGCTGTCCCGTCCTCATGGCCGCGACACGCTCCGGGTCTGGACGCGTGCGATCGATCGGGGCGAGCGTGCGCCCGCCTGCATCGACGGCATGCGCCCGCGCTGGACGCGCATGCAGGGCCGCGGGGCGACGCGCTACCTCGTCCACCTCGAGCCGGTCGAGCCCGTCCGCGTGCATCCTGGGTTCGTGTTGTCGCGCACCCAACGCGAGGTCGCCCGCCTCGCGGCCGCGGGCGCGACGACGTCGGAGATCGCCTCGATGCGCGGCGTCTCGAGCGAGACCGTGCGCGTTCACCTCAAGCAGATCTACGAGCTGCTCGGCATCGGAAGCCGGGCGGAGCTCGGACGCGTCTTCGCGGAGGCCGGAGACGACGAGATGACCGTCGATGCCCTGCGCCGACGCGTCATCGCGATGAAGGGGAGCGTGACGAACGGATCGTGACGCACCGAGACGGCTCGTCACCAAACGACGAGCGTCGGAGTGTCATGGTAGGAGCTCGTGCCGTCACCGAGCTGGCCGAGGTTGTTCTGCCCCCAGCAGCGGACGGTGCCATCACCCAGGGTGGCGCAGGTGTGAAACCCGCCGGCGGCGAGGTTCGTTGCGCCCGCGAGGGAGGGCACGATTGAAGGGATCGAGCGGGGCTCCGTGGCGACACCGCCGAGCTGGCTCGAGGCATTCAGCCCCCAACAGCGCGCCAACCCGTCGGCTGCCAACGCGCAGGTGTGGAGGAGGTTCGTCGTCATCGCGGTGATTCCCGAAAGGTCCTGAACAGGGCTCGGGATGGGGCTGGCCGTCCGCGTGCCATTGCCGAGCTGGCCGTACCCGTTGTCTCCCCAGCAGCGAGCCGTCGTGTCGTCGAGCCACGCGCATGTGTGATTCCCGCCTGCGACGACACCGACCGCGTCGGACAGGTCGGTGACCGGCGCCGGGTAGGAGCGGCTTGTCCGCGAGCCGTCCCCGAGCTGCCCGTCGATGTTGTCACCCCAACAGTGCACCGTCCCGGTCGTCAGAAGCGCGCAGGTATGTTTGCCCCCCGCGGCGACGTCGACGACATCGCCGAGCCCGCTGACGACGACAGGCGACGATCGGTCCGTCGTCGAGCCATCGCCGAGCTGGCTGGAGTCATTCTGCCCCCAGCAGCGCACGGTTCTGTCTCGAAGGAGAGCACAGGTGTGTTCGGCGCCTGCGGCAAGGTCGATGACGTCGCCGAGCCCGCTGACGACGACAGGCGACGATCGGTTCGTCGTCGAGCCATCGCCGAGCTGCCCGGAACCATTGTTTCCCCAGCAGCGCACGGTCTCGTCCACCAGCAGCGCGCAGACATGTTCGGCGCCCGCCGCAAGGTCGATGACGTTGGTGAGTCCGGTCACGGCTACGGGCGATCTTCGGAGCGTCGTCGAGCCATCGCCGAGCTGCCCGTAACCGTTCGTTCCCCAACAGAGCACGGTCCCATCCTCGAGGAGGGCACACGTATGGTACGTACCCGCGACGACCTTCCTCGCTTCTATCGGGGAGCACTGCTCCGCATTCGTCGTCGTGCTCGTCTGCCCGTCCGGACAGGCCGCGCACTGCCGGTCCGCGGTGGCGGTCCCGGGTGCCGTGACGTAGGTGCCCGGGTGGCAATCCGTCCACGGCGTGCAGCTCGTGGCGTTCGAGGTCGAGCTGAACGCTCCAGCCGCGCAAGGTGCGCACTGGCGATCCGCGGTCGTCGTGCCCGACGCGCTCACGTACGTGCCGGGTGCGCACGTCGTCCAGGGCGTGCAGCTCGTGGCGTTCGACGTCGAGCTGAACGTCCCGCTCGTGCATGCTGCACACGTCCGATCCGTCGTAGCGTTGCCTTCCGTTGCCACGTACTGACCCGAGACGCAGTTCGTCCACGGCGTGCACGCCGTCGCCGGGTTGCCGTCGTGATCCCACGTCTCGCCTTCGCACGGGACCCTCGGAGCCGTGCCGCCTGCGCAGTACGTTCCCGCAGGACACGGGGTGCAGGTCGGCGGTGAGGTGGCCGTGCCCGGTGCCGTCTGCTCCGTCCCCGCTTCGCAAGCCGGCTGCTGCAAGCACTGCGATTGGTTCGCCGTCGACGAGTACGTTCCCTCCGCGCACGGCGTGCACTGACGATCGGCCGTCGGCGTTCCGAGCGCGCTCACGTAGGTGCCAGGAGCGCAGTCGGTCCAAGGCGTGCAGCTCGCCGTGTTCGCCGTCACGCTGAAGGTGCCGCTCGGGCACGCCGTGCAGGTTCGGTCCACGGTTGCGCTGCCAGGGGCCGCGACGTGCTGGCCGGCTGCGCAGCTCGTCCACGCCACGCACGCCGTCGCGGGGTCACCGTCGTGATCCCAGGTAGTGTCTGCACAGGGCTGCTTCGGCGTCGCGCCGCCCGGACAATAGGTACCCGCCTCGCACGGCGCGCATTGCGCTGGGGACGTCGGCGTCGGCGGCGCCGTCTGCTCCGTGCCCGCTTTGCATGCGTCTTGCGGCAGACACTCGGATTGGTTCGCCGTCGACGAGTACGTTCCCTCCGCGCATGGCGCACATTGCCGATCCGACACCGTGCTCCCCGGCTTGCTCACGAACGTGCCCGGTGCGCACGTGCTCCATGGGGTGCAGCTCGGCGCGTTCGACGTCGTGCTGAACGTCCCGCTCGCGCACGAGGAGCACGTACGGTCTGCCGTCGCGCTTCCTGGCGAACCGACGTGCTGACCCGGCGCGCAGCTCGTCCACGCGATGCACGCCGTCGCCGGGTCGCCGTCGTGGTCCCAGGTCTCGTTCCCGCATGCGATCTTCGGCGCCGTACCGCCGGCGCAGTACGTTCCGGCTGCACACGGCGCGCATTGCGCCGGAGAGGTCGGCGTCGCCGGCGTCGTCTGCTCCGTGCCGGCCGGGCACGCGCCCTGGGGCAGGCACGTCGTCTGGTTGGATCCGCTCGAGAACGTCCCGTCGGCGCACGGCGCACACTGCCGGTCCTTCGTCGAGCTCCCGGGCGAGCTCACGTACGTGCCGGGAGCGCACGTGCTCCACGGCGTGCAGCTCGTCGCGTTCGTCGTCGTGCTGAAGGTGCCGCTCGCGCACGGCGCGCAGGTCCGGTCCGTCGTCGGGCTCCCGTTCGCGGCCACCGACTGCCCCGCCACGCAGCTCGTCCATGCCTCGCACGGCGTCGCGGGATCGTCGTCGTGATCCCACGTGCCGTCGGCGCACGCGACCTTCGGCGCGGTGCTGCCGGCGCAATACGTTCCGACCTCGCACGCCGTGCATTGCGCTGGAGAGGTCGGCGTCGCGGGCGCGGTCTGCACCGTTCCCGCGGCGCACGCTCCGTCCGGAACGCACGATGCCTGGTTCGGCGACGACGAGTACGTCCCGTCGGCGCACGGTGCACACGCGCGATCGGACGAAGGCGTGCCCGGTGAGCTCACGTACGTGCCCGGCGCGCACGTCGTCCACGGCGTACAGCTCGGAGCGTTCTCCGTCGCGCTGAAGCTTCCCGTCGGGCACGCGGCGCACGTCCGGTCCGTGGTGCTGCTCGGCGTGTTCGTCACGTACGTCCCGGCGGGGCACGTCGACCACTCGACGCATGCCGTCTCCGGATCGCCGTCGTGGTCCCACGCGCCGGGCGCACATCCGCTCGGATCGACGCGCTCGTCGCCGCCCGCGTCTGCGACGGCCCCGCCTTCTTGCTGCACGGGCGAAGCGTCGTCGCTCGCGTCCACGCCGGGCACCTCCGGGCTTCCCGTTGCATCGACGGGCGGGCTCGTGTTGCACCCCGTCACGAGCGGCATCAGCGCGAAGGCGGATGCCAACGACACTGCCGAAAACATTGCCTGCGCTCCACCCATGCGCCTGACCTCTGATCGCGGTTGGTCGACGTGGGATCGTGCGCACACGTGCCCGGGCAGGGACATACCCCGGGTGAGGGAGCAGAACGCCCGATCCGCGGCTCTTGCGGTCGAGCCGCAGTCCAGGGCAGGGCGGCCGCCCCGCTGCGCTCGGGGCGGCTCCGACTCACAACAGCCGGCCACATGCCGCCTGCGCCGGATCGAGCGTCGTGGAGAGGAGACGGGCGCTGCGCTTGCTCCCGCGACGACGGGCGTGCTGCCGGACGTCCACGACGGCGAGGAAAGGCGCGGTGCTTCCGCCGTGGCCTTCAAACCATCGAACGCCTCACGGCCGACCGGCGAGGCGAACGGCACGAGCGCCGTCCCGAGCTCGACGAGCGAGCCGGTGCGCTCCTCGCGCGACTTGGGACGCGTCCCTCGCAAGTGAGGGTATCACGGCTGCGCCGTCTCGCCGCGACGTACACGAGCCGACCGGCGGCCCTCGGCGTCGCCGCCCAAGAAGGGAAATCTGCGGCTATAGTCGCCGCGAAAAGGAGCCCGATGTCCGAGCAATCGACCCGAACGGAAGCGCCCTCGTCCGACGATCGACCGACGGCTGCGCTCTTCTCGACCAAGAACCCGCTGACGGGCGAGGACCTCGAGCCGGTCGAAGCGACGCCGCACTCGGAGATCGCCGGCATCGTCGCGCGCGCCCGCGAGGCCCAAACGAGCTGGGCGGCGACGCCGATCGCGAAGCGCGTGAAGGCCGTCTCGAAGCTGAAGGGCAGGATTTTGTCTCGCGCGGAGGAGATCGCGAAGCTCGTCCACGCAGAGACGGGCAAGCCCGACGTCGAGGCGATCCTCGCCGAGGTCCTCGCGAGCGCGGACACGGTCGGCTGGTGGGCCGAGATCATCGCCGAGGAGCTCGAGCCGTTCGAAGCGGAGATCGACGCCCTGTCGTATCCGAAGAAGCAGGGCTGGGTGCACCGCGAGCCGCGCGGCGTCATCGCGATCGTCATGCCGTGGAACTACCCGTTCGCGCTCCCGCTCCGCTCGATCATCCCCGCGCTCATGGCGGGCAACGCGATCGTGTTCAAGCCGAGCGAGGTCACGCCGCGCACGGGCAAGCTCGTCGTCGATCTGCTCGACGGAATCGTCCCGGCAGGCCTCGTCGGCCTCGTGCAGGGCGGCGGTGACGCGGGCGCCGCGGTCATCGACGCCGGCGTCGACTTCGTCGTGTTCACCGGCAGCCCCGCGACCGGGCGCAAGATCGCGCATGCGTGCGCCGATCGGCTCGTCCCGTGCGCACTCGAGCTCGGCGGCAAGGACGCCGCGATCGTGCTCGCCGACGCCGACCTCGATCGTGCCGCGAACGGCATCCTCTGGGCCGCCATGACGAACGCCGGCCAGAACTGCGGGGCCGTCGAGCGCGTCTACGTCGAGAAGGCCGTCGCCGAGGCGTTCACGCAGAAGGTCGTCGCCGCGGCGAAGGCGCTTCGTTTCGGAGAGGACGTCGGGCCGCTGACGACGGCGGCGCAGCGCGCGATCGTCGAGCGACACGTGAACGCTGCACGCGAGGCGGGCGCGGACGTGCTCGTCGGCGGCGAGCCCGCTTTCGGCAAGACGTCGCTCGGGTACCTGCCCACCGTCGTGAAGATGAGCGCCTCCGGCGAAGGCGAAGGAGGGCCGCTCGTCGAGGACGAGACCTTCGGCCCCGTCCTTCCGATCCTCGAGGTCGCCGACGTCGAGGAGGCCATTCGGCGTGCGAACGCATCACGCTACGGCCTCACCGCGAGCCTCTGGACGTCCGACGTCCGCAAGGCGGAGCGGCTCGCGCATCGTCTTCGCGCGGGCGTCGTCACGATCAACAACCACTCCTTCACCGGCGCGATCCCCTCCGTCCCGTGGGGCGGCGTCGGCGAGAGCGGGTGGGGGGTGACGGGATCGCCGCTCGCTCTCGAGCACTTCACGCGGCCGCGCCTCGTCCTCGTCGATCGCAACCGCGCTCCGCGCGAGACGTGGTGGTACCCGTACTCGCCGACGCTGCGCCGCCTCGGGCTCGCGTTCGCCGCGCTGCGCGGTGGAGCGAGCTCGCTCGGAGGTCGTCTCGCTGCGCTCCTCTCCTTGATCGGTCTCTTGCCGAAGCGCCTCGGCGAGGCGAAGCGGGGCGAGCCGGCCAAGGAGGGCTGAGCGCGTCGCGGCTGCTTGAAGCTCGGGCCTTCGTCCCGTACGTTTCCGACCACGTGGTCAGAATTCGCCTTCCGCGGACCAGGTACAAGAAGAGCGAGGTCAGCAAGCAACAAGTGCTCGACGCGGCGATCGCGGTGCTCGCGAAGAAAGGCGTCACGGGCACGAGCGTGCAGGACATCGCGGACGGCGCCGGTCTGAGCAAAGGCGCCGTCCACTACCACTTCGAGAGCAAGGACGAGCTGCTCGAGCGCGTGCTCGATCGATGCTGCGAGGTGATCGAGGAGCGCGTGCGCGCGGTCTTCGCCGAGCCGGGGCCGCCGCTCGAGCGCATGCAGCGCGCTTTGCGCGAGATGTGGAAGATCCGCCGTGAGGGCGTCCGCGAGCTCCGCGTCCTGAGCGAGCTGTTCCTGCTCGCGCGCCAGAACCGCGAGATCCGGCGGGCGTGCGGGGAGGCGCTCCAACGTGCGCGCCGGCAGATCGTGGAGATCGGGCTCGAGGAGCTGCTCGCGATGGGTCTCAAGCCGAAGGTCTCGATCGACGTCATCCCGCGGCTGCTCCTCGCGACGCTCGACGGGCTGCTCCTCCACCAGGAGGTCGATCCCGTCTCGCCCGAAGAAGAGGACCACGTCCTCCAGGCCATCGAGCACTCGGCGATGGCGCTCTTCGAGCTCTGAGATCGCGTGGGCGGACAGCCGACGTCAGCGGCCCGATCGGTGGGCCTGCGGCGTCGTTCGCCATTTGCGCTCGAACAGCGGTCGAGCTCTTGACAAACTGGCCCGCCGGCCAAAAGATACTGGCCGGCCAGTCGGAATTTGTCGCACGGAACGCCGGCGTCCGCCGGTCTGCGATCGCTCGGGCGCCAGCGGGGTGCCCGCTGCTTTCGACGGCCAGGTGCCCGATGATGCTGGACAATCTCTTTCCGGCCCTCGGCGGTGTCGGCACCGCCGTCGCGCTCTTCGTGGTCCTCGCGATCGTGGGCAGCCCCGCCATCGGCGCGGTGGCGTGCCCGGCGACGCATCCGCTCCGCAAGCTCCAACCGCGCGGCCGTTGAGCCGCGCGCTCCTCCCTCGATCCCGCGCCTTCGCCGCCGGTCACCGAAGTGACCGCGAGGCTGAGGACCGAAATCGCTGAGGACGGAGGACTGAGGACTGAAAAACCTGAGGCCTCAATACGTAATCACCGACTCCACGCGCGCGCCGGACAGCACGCTCCGTCCCTTCAGGAACTCGAGCTCGATCACGAACGCGTGAGCGAAGACCTCGCCACCCTGCGTCGTGACGAGGTTCGCCGCAGCCTTCGCCGTGCCGCCGGTGGCGAGCACGTCGTCGACGATGACCACGCGGGCCCCGCGCTTGAGCGAGTCCTTGTGCATCTCGAGCTCGGCGGTCGAGTACTCCGTCTTGTAGGAGACCTTGTCGACGGCCGCCGGGAGCTTGCCCGGCTTGCGGGCGGGGACGAAGCTGGCGTTCAGCCGCGCCGCGAGCGCGCCGCCGAAGATGAACCCGCGGGCCTCGACGCCGACGACCGCGTCGATGTGCGCGCCGATGAACCGCTCGGCGATCGAGTCGAGCACGATGTGGAACGCGCGCGGATCGGCGAGCAGCGGCGTGATGTCCTTGAAGACGATCCCTTTCGTCGGAAAGTCGGGGATGTCGCGGATCTTCGATTTGGCGTAGGCGAGCGTCGCGGCGGACAGCATGACAGCATTCGCGTGTAGCGCATCGCTCGCCCGATGGCGAGCCGCGAGGGTCGCTGCCGCCCCGAAAAAGAACCGGTCAGAGCCCCAGGAGCCGCTCGACGAGGTGCTCGGCGATGCCGCCGTCGTCGTTGCGGGTCAGATCGAGGAGCAGCGGCGTGATCGAAGCGGCGCCGTCGTCGTACGCGTCCGTGTCGGTTCCGGGGTCGCGCTCGTGGCGCACGCCCGGGCCGCCGAGCCACATGTACTCGCGCCCCCGAGGATCGCGCCGGAAGTCGATGATCTCTTCGTAGAGGCGTGCGCCGAGCCGCGTGCGACGGACCTCGCCGGACCAGTGCTCGGGGAAGTTCAGGTTGAGCAGCGGCGTGTTCCGCGCGACGGACGGACCGGGGTGGGGGAGGACATGGTCCTTGGTCGCCTCGAAGAGCTCGCGTGCGAGCCTCGAGGTGAGCTCGGCGTAGCGCGCGAGGTCGCCCTTCGGATGAGCGCTGGATGCGATGGCCGGGATCCCGCGGAGCGCGCCCTCGCGCGCCGCCGCGACGGTCCCCGAATAGAACGCGTCCTGGCCGAGGTTCAGGCCTCGGTTGATGCCGGAGCACACGACGTCGGGCCAGCGCGGCAGAAAGCGCCCTTCGGCATGGAGCGCGACGTAGACGCAGTCGGCCGGCGTGCCGTCGACGGCGAAGATGTTCTTCTCGACCTCTCGCGCGCGGAGCGGGCGGTGCAAGCTCAGCGCGTGGCTCGACGCGCTCTGCTCGGACTCGGGCGCGACGATGACGACGTCGGCCCAGGTCGACAGCGCGTCGAAGAGCGCGCGGATGCCACGGCTGGCGTAACCGTCGTCGTTCGACAGGAGCACGAGCGGACGCTTTTCTTCGACCACGGCTCGGCACCCTAGCACCTTCCGGGGCGCGATGACCGGCCGTCCACGAGGTCGCCACCGTTCGTCGTGATCGCGCTAGGATGCCGCGCCCATGAAGCGGTCGTCGTTCGCCTTCGCCATCGCGGTCCTCGCGCCTGCCCTCGGCGTCTCGTGCGCGGAGCCGCCTCGTCCAGTCATCCCGCCGGTCACGACGGCGACGCCGCCGCTCACCATGCAACTGCCCTCGAGCTCGAAGAACGCCACCAAGCCCATGACGCGCAAGTCCGACGTCGTCGAGACCCTGCACGGCGTCCAAGTGTCCGACCCCTACCGCTGGCTCGAGGACGGTGACTCGCCCGAGGTCCGGCAGTGGACCGAGGCGCAGAACGCGTACACGCGCAGCATCATCGACGCGATCCCCGGCCGGGAGACGCTGAAGAACGAGGTCACCGAGCTGCTCCAGATCGGCTTCGTCTCGCCGCCCGTCGTCCGTGCGACCAAGACGGGCCTCCGCTACTTCCACACGAAGCGAGAGGGAGCGCAGAACCAGCCCGTGCTCTACGTGCGCGACGGGCACGCGGGGAAGGACAGGGAGCTCATCGACGTCTCCACGCTCTCGGACGACGGGACGACGGCCCTCGACTGGTGGTTCCCCTCGTGGGACGGACGGCTCGTCGCGTGGGGATCGAGCGAGTCGGGGAGCGAGGACAGCGTCCTCCAGATCCGCGACGTCGAGACGGGCAAGGATCTGCCCGACAAGATCGACCGCACGAGGCACGCCTCGGTCGCGTGGCTGCCGGACGGCAAGGGCTTCTACTACTCGCGTTATCCCGAGCCCGGCACCGTGCCCGCCGGCGAGGAGCGGTATCACTCGAAGATCTACCTGCACCTCGTCGGCCAGGACCCGAAGAACGACAAGCTCGTGTTCGGGGAGGGGCGCGACAAGACCGACGTGCCGCAGGTGATGATCTCGCCGAACGGCCGCTGGCTCGTCGTGCGCGTGCACATGGGCTGGGATCGGAGCGAGGTCTGGGTGAAGGACCTCTCCAAGGGCGCCGCTGCGCCGTGGGTCGCGGTCGCCGCGAAGACGCCGGCGCTCTTCGATCCGATCCCGCGCAACGATCGGCTCTACATCCAGACGAACGACGGCGCGCCCCGCTACAGGCTGTTCGCCGTCGACTACACGAGGCCGGAGCGGAGCGCCTGGAAGGAGATCCTTCCGCAGAACGAGGACGTCCTCCACGACGTCGAGGTCCTGAAGAACGACATCGTCGCGACGTACATGCACGACGCTTCGACGCGCGTCGAACGCTTCGGCCTCGACGGCAAGTCGAAGGGGCCGATCCAGCTGCCCGGGATCGGCTCCGCCGGCGTCACCGGGATGCCGGACGGCAAGGAGGTCTTCGTCTCTTTCACCTCGTACGTCGTGCCGTCGCAGGTGCACCGGCTCGATCTCGAGCAGGGCTCGCGCCTCGAGCCGTGGGACCGCGTGGGAGGGAAGCTGTCGTCGGGCGACCCGTCCGTGAACCTCGAGGTGAAGCAGATCTTCGCGACGTCGAAGGACGGCACCCGCGTGCCGATGTTCGTCATCTCGAAGAAGGGCCTGAAGCGCGACGGGAACAATCCGACGGTCCTGTACGGCTACGGCGGCTTCAACGTGAACCAGACGCCGGCGTTCTCGGCGCGGGCGCTCGCGACCGTGAACAAGGGCGCCGTCTGGGTGACCGCGATCCTCCGCGGCGGCGGCGAGTTCGGCGAGGAGTGGCACCGGGCGGGGATGCTCGAGAAGAAGCAGAACGTCTTCGACGACCTCTTCGCGTGCGCCCGGACGCTCTTCGACGAGAAGATCACCCGGCCCGAAAAGCTCGGGATCATCGGCGGATCGAACGGCGGCCTGCTCGTCGCGGCCGCGGTGACGCAGCATCCGGAGATGTTCCGGGTGGGCCTCTCGCTCGTGCCGCTGACCGACATGGTCCGGTACCACAAGTTCCGGATCGCGAAGCTCTGGATCCCGGAGTACGGCGACCCCGACAAGCCGGAGCATTTCAAGTTCCTCTACGCGTACTCGCCGTACCACCGCGTGGAGAACGGCAAGCGGTACCCCTCGCTCCTCTTCACGACCGCCGAGAGCGACACGCGTGTCGATCCGATGCACGCGCGGAAGATGGCCGCGCGGATGCAGGAGGCGCAGGGTGATCCCGATCGGCCGGTGCTGATCCGCGTCGAGACCAAGGCCGGTCATGGCGCAGGCAAGCCGGTGACGAAGCTCGCCGACGAGCTCGCCGACGAGCTGTCCTTCATGCTCACGGAGCTGGGCGTCCAGCTCTGAGCCCGGAGGCTGATCCTGCCCACCCGGGGGATCCAGTCGATCCGCCCCGCTTGCCCAGGCGGCGCGAAGAAGCCGGGTGATTTCGCGCACGCGTAGGCGCCCGGCGCTGGCATGTCGCCTGCTCTTCGCGAAGGGCGTGGTCCGGGCGAGGGCCTTTTCGTGAAGGCCGTCTGCCTCGGATCGCAAAGGTTTCGTCCCTTCCCAGCGACTCCCAGCATCCAGGTGGACGCGAGTCCACGAGGGCAGCCCAGGCGCGTCACCCTCGCGCGCACTCTCGTTGCCCGGCGAGAGCCGTCTCTGCCGAGTAGGTCCGGTGCAGGCGACCCCCTTTTCGCCTCCTTCTCGGCCTTTCTCCTTTTGTCTTCGTTCGACCTCGGCCCGCGAAAAGCCCGAGGAAATCAGCGCGACGGAGAAAATCGGCGCCACGGATTGGACGGATGTTCAGTGCTGATCGTAGTATCAGTGCATGAGCCTCGAGTTCGACGTCCTCCGCGCCTTCCTCCGTCTCGCCCGTCGCCGCACGTCCCCCACGCTCGCTCGTCTGGTCGAGCGGGTCCCGGCCGACGAGGCCGACGTTCGCCGCGCGCTGTTCTCCCTCGCGCGCCAAGGCCTCATCCAGCGGACGCCCGCGGGGATGCGCCTGACCCTGCCCGGTCTCGCCGTCGCGGTCGCGTTCGCGAAGGGCGCGCCCTCGGGCAAGGCTTCGCGCAAGAAGAAGGACGAGGTCGAGAAGGTGGCCGCGTCCGAGGTGGTGCCGATGATCGCTGCACGGCCGCGCCGTCGCGCAGCGTGAGCCCGAGCCGTCGCCTGGCTCGGTGCGCGGGCCAGGGGCCCGCGTGCGAGCTCGGAAGGCGTGATAAAGGTCGCTCCTCGTGGAAGGACCTCGGGGAACGCACGAGGCTGCGCTCGCGGCCCGCAAGCAGACCGCTGCCGAGCTCGAGTCGCGCGCACGCGCGATCGGCAACGCACGCTTTCTGGTCGCGATCACGGCCATCGTGCTCGTCGGAGCGATCGCGTTCGCGCACGCGCCGAAAGAGACCTGGATCGGTGTCGTGGCGTGCGTCGTCGCCTTCGTGGCCCTCGTGGTCGTGCACGCTCGCGTCTACGCACGAAAGGACCGCGCCGCGCTCGCCATGCGCTTCCACGAGCGCGCGCTCGCACGGATGGACGGCAAGTGGCGCTCGTTCCCCTCGACGGGCGAGCGCTGGGCCAACTCGGCCCATCCGTACGCGGGCGACCTCGACGTCTTCGGTCGAGCATCGCTCTTCCAGAGGCTCGACACGACGTCGACGCGTTACGGCGAGGAGGTCCTCGCGCGCTGGCTCTCGGGTGACGACCCGGGGCCCGTGTCGAGCGCCGAGCACGCGGAGATCGTGAAGCAACGGCAGGCGGCGGTGCGGGATCTCGCGCCGCGCGTCGTCCTGCGCGAGCAGCTCTCCGCGCTCGGCGCGCTCATCGACGACTCGGACGACAAACCCGATCCGCGTCCGTTCGTGATGTGGGCGGGGCAGTCCGGGTCGAACGCTGGCGGGCGGCTCCCGAGCGGGATGCGGCTGGTCGCGGTCGTCCTCCCGCTGCTCACGATCGGCACGATGGTCGCGGCGGGGATGGGGCGCGTGCCGTGGCTCGCGTTCGTCGCGCCCTTCGCCGTCTCGGTCGTCCTGCTCGGAATGCTCCGGGCGAAGATCCAGCCCGCGCTCGAAGCTGCGTCGTCGAAGGAGAGCGCCCTCTCGCGCTACGGCGCCATGCTGAAGCTGCTCGAGGACGAGAACCTCGAGGCCCCGCTGCTCGTCGGCCTGCAGAAGCGTCTGAAGGAGAGCGGCGCGTCCGCGACGCGCGAGATGGCCGCGCTCTCGCGCATCGTCAGCTTCGTCGATGCGCGGAACAACGAGGTCTTCCGCTTCTTCATCGGCCCGGTCCTCATGTGGGATCTGTGGTGCGCGCTCGCGCTCGAGAAGTGGCGGCAGCGCGTGGGCAAGGCGGCCTTCGGTTGGTTCCGCGCCCTCGCCGAGCTCGAGGCGCTCGCCTCGCTCGCCGGCTTCGCGTTCGAGAACCCCGATTACACGTTCCCGGAGATCACGAGCCGCGCGACCTTCGAGGCGGAGGCGCTCGGGCATCCGCTGATCGACGACGACAAGCGCGTGGCCAACGACGTCACCATCGCCGCGCCCGGACACGCGCTCGTCGTCACCGGCTCGAACATGTCGGGCAAGAGCACGCTGCTCCGCGCGATCGGCATCAACACCGTGCTCGCGAACGCGGGCGCTCCCGTCTGTGCGCGGGTTCTCCGCCTCGGGCGGCTCCGCGTCGCGACGAGCATGCGCGTGTCCGACTCGCTGGAGGAGGGGACGAGCCGCTTCTACGCGGAGCTGAAGAAGCTGAAGCTGGTGCTCGACCTCGCGCGCGCCCACGCGAAGGATCCCTCGCAGGGCACCTTGCTCTTCCTCCTCGACGAGATCCTCCACGGCACGAACACGCGCGAGCGCCTCATCGGCGCGCGCGCGATCCTGAAGGAGCTGCTCGCGTGCGGTGCGATGGGCGCGGTCTCGACGCACGACCTCGGGCTCGGCGACCTCGAGGACGAGATGCCCGACAAGGTGAAGAACGTCCACTTCGAGGAGCAGGTCGAAGGCGACGTGATGAGCTTCGACTACCGGCTTCGTCCGGGCATCGTCCAGAGCTCGAACGCGCTTCGTCTGATGAAGATCGTCGGCCTCGACGTGGTGCCGTAGGCTTCGCCCCATCGCACGCAGAAGCTGCCGCGGTCGTCTCGCAAACTTCGATGCGGCCGGCGCAAGAGTCGAATCTGAAGGCCACGGTAACAACCCCGCTACTGGACGGGCAGGCGAGCTCACCGGCCATCTTCTGGCATGCTGCGAACGGGGGTTGCGGCGAGGTCGCCCACCCCGACGAGTGGGCGATCTCGCGCGTGTCATCCTGGCGCAGATCACCGGGGTTCACGAGATCAAGCGCGAATTCGTCACCGTGCCCGGAAGGAACGATGCCGAGCGAGCGAGATCGGGGACATTGTCCACTGGCGGTGGGCCCGTGACAGCGTCCCGCGACTGGTCTCGAGGTCATGCAGGTCGACTAGGGCCCGAAGCTCAGGCCCCACGATGCGCGTCGATGTCGCGAAGCGACTCGAGCTCGCCCTCGTGGTCTTGTCCAACATCTCGCTTGAGGCGCGGCCGCGTGCGGCCGCACCGTCAAACGAACTTGCGACAGGCATGAGCACGAGACCGCGTCGAGAAGTCAGCGTCCCACGACAACACCGCAACATGGGGCCTCGTACTGCGGCTTGCCACCAGGCTAGGGCCAGCACGGACGCACCTGACTACTCGAGCTGGATCGGGCAGAGCCCAGGCGGTTGCCGGTTGGCGAGCGACTTGGGTAGAACGTATCATTCAAGCATGAGCGACCGAGATCTCGCTTCGCTCGTCGCACGCGCGCGCTCCGCCCACGTTACCCCCTCGCAGCGGGAGGAACACCGGCGGAGCTTCGCGTTCGGGAACCTGAGCATCGAGAACCCAAGGGTCACTCGGGAGCTGGTCGAGAGGATCGCGATCCGCGTCCCTGCGCCGCTACCGGACGAATAGGAGTCACCGTTTGGTAGGGTGGGGGGGCTCGGATCACAGTCCGGGCTTGTTGACTGAGCAAGAAGTCGAGAACTCGCTCCGCCTAACGGACTTGGTGGCGCGAGAAGCGCGTGCCGCTCTCAAAGCTCGCAAGTTCGTTCTCGAGCCTGACCTGATCCTCCGGATGCACTTTACAGCGATGACCAAGGTCATCGAGACGGCGGGCTCGATCAGAAAGGTAGATCGACCGAAGCCGATCTTCGGGTCGAAGCATCAGCCGCCTGCGTACAAGGAGGTTGAAGACCATCTGAGGGGGATGTGTGCCTACATCAATGCGTCGCCGCCAACGTTTCCAGGCGATGATGACCCCGAGCTGAGGCAGGCACTCGACCGAGGAATCCACGTGGCGTCGTATGCCATCTGGCGCTTGAACTGGATCCATCCCTTCGACGACGGCAATGGAAGGACCAGCCGAGCGCTAGGCTACCTTCTCTTGAGCATCCACTCCGGAATGTTCGACACCGCAAGCCCTGCTCTGCCCGATCGGATCTGTCGTGAGAGGCTGAAGTTCTATCGTTGCCTCGAAGCTGCGGATTCGCGTACAAGAAGAAGAAGCGGATTCGCCTCCAACAGCTCGAGAACTTCGTGAAGAAGCACTACCAAGCCCAGCTACGAGAGTCCCTGGAGCGCACGACAGAGCGCACTTCGCGAACGTCGCTACTTGCCATCGACTAAGCCTGCTCTCTCGTCGGTCCTCGACGATGACATGACCGTTGTGGATGAACCGCTTCGCGAGCAGTGGAGCTGTTCGCTCTCTCACCCACCGATCCCGCGCATCGAGACCGACGCGGCGTCGGGCTCGGTGCAGCCCTTCCAGACGTCGCCGTCGGGCTTGAGCGTCCAGGCCTCGTGGACGGCCGTCGCCACGGCGTCCGCGTCGCCGCTTCGCGCGACGTGGCCGGCGCCGAGGCCGTCGTTGGTGGCAAGGCACGGGCGGAGCGTGCCGTCCGCGGCGACGCGGAGGCGGTCGCAGCCTTTGCAGTAGGTGTCGCTCGTGCCCGTGATGAAGCCGACCTTCTTCGTGGGATCGTGGCGTGCGCGCAGGTACTTGGCGGGGCCGCGATCCGGCTCGCGGGCGGGCTCGCCGTTCTGGAGGAGATGCGCGAGACGTGCGCGCATCTCGCTCGCGCGTACCACGCGGTCCTTGAGCTTCGCCCCCTCGCCGACGTGCATGACCTCGAGCAGGCGCGGGACGATGCCACGGTCCCAGCACCAGCGAACGATGTCCTCGATCTCCGCGTCGTTCTCGCCTCGCACGACGACGGCGTTCAGCTTGATCTCGTCGAACCCCGCCGCGAGCGCGGCGTCGATCCCGCGGAGCACGACGTCGAGCTTGCCTCCGCGGGTCATGCGCCGGAAGCGATCGGGGTCGAGCGTATCGAGCGAGACGTTGACGCGCATGAGCCCGGCCTCGCGGAGGGCGCGCGCGTAGCGCTCGAGGCGGGTCGCGTTCGTCGTGAGCGCGAGGTCGTCGAGGCCGAGCGTACCGAGGAAGGACACCACCTCGACCACGGCCGGGTGCAAGAGCGGCTCGCCACCGGTGAGGCGCACCCTGCGGACGCCGGCGCGCACGAGCCCTCGGGCCATCGTCTTCCAGGCTTCGATCTCGAGCCGGTCCTCGAGGTAGCCGTCGCGCTTGTCCGGGCGGCAGTAGATGCACGCGAGGTCGCACCGATCCGTCAACGAAAGGCGCACCGAGCGCGGCGGCGTCGCCGGCGCCGGGCGTGGCTGGAGTACCGGAAGGGCGACCATGAGGAAGGAGAATCGTACGCCGAAATGGCGCCACGCGCCCGGCTTCGAGCCTATCCCTCATCGTACGCGCGGCCGCAAGCGGTGGTTTCGCGCTACCATCCCGCCTTCCCGAAGCCCTGGAAACCTCGATGGAGTCCTCCGCGACCAAGCCGCGCGTCATCACGGTCACCGTGAGCGACACCCGCACCGAGGCCGACGATCTCTCCGGGCGCGCGCTCGTGGAAGAGCTCGCGGCCTTCGAGCACGTGCGTCACGTCATCGTGCCCGACGATCCGGACCGCATCGGCGCGCTCCTCCGCGACGTCGTCGCGGCGCGCGAGGCGGACGCCGTCGTCTTCACCGGCGGGACGGGCATCGCGCCGCGCGATCGCACCTACGAGGCGGTCGCGTCCATGCTCGACAAACAGCTCGACGGCTTCGGCGAGGCGTTCCGGCGCTTGTCGTGGGAACAGATCGGTCCACGCGCGATCCTGTCGCGGGCGACGGCGGGGACCGTGGGCACGTGCATCGTGTTCTTGCTGCCCGGCAGCGAGAAGGCCGCGAGGCTCGGCGCGAAGGAGCTCATCGCGCCGGTGCTCGCGCACGCGGTCGATCTCGTGAACGGCCGCACGCATCACGGCAAGCACGCGTCGAAGGGGCAGCCATGAGGATCGCGCTGCTCTACTTCGCCGCCGTGCGCGAGCTCGTGGGCATCGACGAAGAGCGCGTCGACCTGCAGGAGGACGTCGTCACCGTCGGCGATCTCGCCGCGTTCGTCGAAAGGCGCCACCCGGCGCTCGAGGGACGCCTCGCGTCCGTGCGCTTCGCGCGCAACGAGACCTTCGCGACCAACGACGAGACGCTCGCCGACGGCGACGTCGTTGCGCTCATCCCGCCCGTAGCGGGCGGCTGAGCCCGCGAGCGCCCGCTACGCCGCGCACGGCCCGGGAGGCGGGCTCGAGGGAGGCGGCCTCGATCCACGCGGGCGGAGCGGTCGCACGCGTCCCAACGGCCTCGACGTCTCCGCGGGCGAGGGCAGGTACGTGACGAGCGCGTCGAGCAGAAGGCAGACACCTCGGCTCGATCGGAGCGAGCCGCACGTCACCACGAGCAACTGCGATCCCGCTGCGAGGACCGCCTTGCGCAGCGCTCGCGCGATCTCGTCGGCGCCGAGCTCGATCCCCATCAGATGCGCGCCGCGGACGGTCTCGTCGGCGTCGGCGCAGACGTCCACGATGCGGCTCCGCATGCGCGCGACCCATTCGGCGGCGGCCGGCGGCAACGGGCGTAGCTCGCGCTCGCCGCCTCGCTCGACGACGAGACGCTGGTCGATCACGTCGAGGAGGTGTGCGCCGTCGTCGAACCACGGCACGTGAATGGCCACGGCCGTGACGTCGAGGGCCTCTTCGAGCGACGTGAGCATCGACTCCAGATCCGCTCGATCGCCGATGTCGTCGAGGAAGACGACGCACGGGACGCCGAGCGCACGCACGGCCCGCAGCGACGCTTCGGCGCTCTCCGCCGTGCCTCGCGCCGCGTCGAGCACCACGAGCCCGCCGCTGTTGACGCCTCGGAGCCGTCCGTCGATCGAGACCAGGAACGGCTCGTCCGCGAAGGGGCCCGATCGTGGGACCCAGGTCACCTCCGTCGCGAGCGAGAAGCGCGCGACTGCGGTAGAGGGCTCGCCGCTCTTCGCGTGCAGGCGCTCGGCGAGCTCGACGATGCGCTGCCGGCATGTGAAAGGCCCCGCGTCGACGCTGGCGACGACGCCGATGTTTCGTACACGTGAAATGTCGCGCTTCATGGATGGACCAGCCCCGTCCGAACGCACGCGCAGCCCGAGGCGCGTGTTCGGTCATCGAGTCACGGACAGGATCTCGGGCAGGGCGCGGGATGGAGCGCCGCGATGTCGCACCGAGATCGGCTCGCTCGGAAGCGGAGCCGGGCTGGCAGGCGCGTCCTCGTCGCTGTCCAGCGAACGCCGCCTACCGACCGGCTCCGCGGTTCGAGAGCTCGAGGATCACTCGATGAAGCGACATGATGGCGAACGACGGGACGCTCCGCGCAGGCGCGTCGCGGACGTTATGGTTCCCGCTGAGGGCTTCGTCAAGCCCTCGGCATGACGCGCCTTCCGTCGTGCGGCGAGCCTGCCCTTCGCGGTGACCGAGGTCGTGCTCGCGAGCGTCGAACACGACCTCGCCGCTCGCGTCGACGTGGCTTCGGTCCTCTGCGCGTCGATCCACGGATCGCGCGTGCACCTCGGGTGACGGCGGTTTTTCGCGGCCTGACCGGCGGCGCGGTGACGGTCGGGTCCTTGCTTTGCTTCGCGGCATGCGAACCGCGCTGTCGATCGTCGTCCTCGCGGTGTCGGCTGCTGCAGGGTGCAGCCCGCCCGTGCCCGATTTCGTCGGAAGCTCGCCGGACAGGGTGTCGGCCCCGTCCGAGCCGCGGGCGCCCGAGGAGGAGGCGATCGAGCCCACGCTGCCGAGCGTGCCGCCGGCGTGCGGCGCGACGATGGATTGGGAGCCGTTCTCCTTCGTCGGACCGGTCGTCCAGGTGCCTGCCGGTACGAGCCTCCAGGCCGCGATCGACGCCGCCCCGAACGGCGCCGTGCTCGAGCTCGCGCCTGGCCGTTACGTCGCGCATGCCCAGCCGTTCGTCGACCCGACCTGCGGCAACTGCCAGCCCGATGATCCGAAGCAGCCGAAGGCCACGGTCGGCTTCGTCCTGCGCGGCAAAGCGATCGCCATTCGCGGCGCCGGCGCGTCCAAGACCGAGCTCGTCACCAACGCCGGCTACGGTTTCTACGTCGAGGATGCGTGCGAGGTCCGCCTCGAGGGCCTCTCGATCACCGGAGGCAAGCGCGACGAGGACGGTGACGCTGCCGACGGCGCCGTCGTCGTACGGCGGAGTCGCGCCACGATCGCCGACGTCGTCATCCACCGGAACTTGGAGCTGAGGCCCGGCGGAGCCTATCCGGGCATCGCCGGCGTCATGTGCCGCGAGGGATCGGACGTCCTCGTCGTCGACAGCGAGATCGTCGACAACAGTTGGGACGGCGTCGCCGTCTACCGAGACGGCCGGGCTCGCGTCGTGAACTCGCGCATCACTCGCGGCAAGGGCGTGGCCGTCGGCGTGACGTGGAACGGACGCGCACGCATCGTCGGGAGCGACCTGTCGTCGTACTGGAAGGGCGTCGGCGCGTTCGTGGACGCGAAGGTGGAGCTCTACTCCACGTTCGTCCACGAGCATCTGGGCTGGGGCGTCTGGGCCGCCGACCGCGCCGAGATCATCGCGATCAACGACACGATCGCCTACAACGATCAGCTCGGGGTCTACCTCGGCTCGCCGCAGAGCCGCGGCGTGTTCGTGAACAACGTGGTCGCCCACAACGGGTGGAACGAGAAGGGTGGATACACGCCGCAGACGTTCGGTCGAGGCGGTATCCGCGGCATCCACCCGTCGAAGAGTCCCTTCACGATCCAGCACAACGTCCTCTACGGCAACCTCGGAGGCGACTACACGCAGCCGTCCGGCTCCATCGCGGTGCCCACGCGCGAATGGGGCCCCACGAACCGCCGCTCCGACCCGAAGCTCGTGTCGCGCGAGGACCTGAGGCCGGCTCCCGGCTCCCCGCTCCTCAACGCGGGTGATCCGTCGGTCGAGAATCCGGACGGCTCGCGATCACACATCGGGGCGACCGGAGGGCCGCACGCGAGGTTGTGAGGGTCCAGACGTCAGTCTTCAGGCTCCAGGCTCCAGCTCGTCGGGCTCGCGCCGCGCTCGGTCTGACCGGAGGCTCCAGACTCCGTCCCCGGTTCGTTCGGCTCGAGCAGGGCTCGGTCCGACGACTGGAGACGGAGCTCGAGCCCGGAGCCTGACGACCTGGAGCGCAATCTGGAGCCTGGAGCCTGGAGCCTGGAGCCTGGAGCCTGATCACTACTCGTGCCGATGCTCCCCATGGCCCCCCGCGCACCGGGCGTCCTCCCAGCCGACCCACGCGGCGCCGTCGGGGCCGATCTCGCGCTTCCAGATCGGGACGCGCGCCTTGATGCGATCGATGAGCTCGCGGCACGCACGGAAGGCCTCGCCGCGATGGGGCGCGCTCGCGGCGCAGACGACGGCCGCCTCGCCGACCTCGAGCGATCCGACGCGGTGAAGGGCGGCCAGGCGCACGCCTTCGATCTCGCGCTCGATCTCCTCTGCGATGCGCTCCATCTCGCGCTTCGCCATCGAGGCGTAGGCGGAGTACTCGAGGCGCGTGACCGCGCGTCCGGCATTCTCGTCGCGCACGACGCCGACGAAGAGCGCGATGCCGCCCGCGCCGGGACGTCGCACGCTCGCCAGCGCCTCGTCGATGGAGAGCGGGGACTCGCGGATGTCGACCTTCACCGTGCCGCTCCCCGAGCGTCCGGAAGGGCGGGGGAGCCGCCCTCGCGCTGCCAGTGCCCGCTCCTGCCGCCGGCCTTCTCGACGAGGAAGACGTCGAAGGTCATGCCGCGATCGATCGCCTTGAGCATGTCGTAGAGCGTCAGCGCCGCGGTGCTCGCGGCGACCATCGCCTCCATCTCCACGCCGGTTCGGTCGCGGGCCTCCGCCTTGGCGGTGATGACCGCCATGTCCGCGTCGAGCTCGATCGAGACCTCGACGCGCGTGAGGTGCACGTTGTGACAGAGCGGGATGAGGTTCGGCGTCAGCTTCGCCGCTTGGATGCCGGCGATGCGCGCCGCCGCGAGGACGTCGCCCTTCGGCGTGTCGCCGGACGCGAGACGGAGGAACGTCTCGTGGCTCATGCGCACGCGCGCGCGCGCCGTCGCGGTCCGCGCGGTGACCTCCTTCTGCCCGACGTCGACCATGTGCGCGTGGCCGTCGCGGGTGAGATGCGTCAGCTCCTTGCCCTCGTCCGTCATGGTTGGCTCCGTCTTCGTCCCGAGCGCTCACGCGCAGAGATCGCTCATCAAGAGCACGTCGACCTCGGCTCCGGCTGGGATCCCGTTCGCCTCCGCGGGCACGATGACGAGCGCATCGCACTGCGCCATCGTGGTGACCGCGCCGCTCGCTTGGTTGCCGAGCGTGGTCACGGAGAGCTGCCCGCCGTCGCCCTGCGCGACCGTGGCGCGCGCGAATTCCATCCGACCGGGATCGTGCGCGAAGGCGCGCGTCATGCGGGCGCGGCGCGTGGCGGGGAAGGGGCGGGGGTCGCCTTGCATCGCGCGGAGCAGCGGGACGCCGAACAGCGCGAACGTGACCATCGCGCTCGCGGGATTTCCGGGCAAACCGAGCACGATCGCCTCGCGCCGCCCGGGGCGCGCGTAGCGCCCGACCGCGAGCGGCTTGCCGGGCTTCATCGCCACGCGCCAGAAGTCGAGCGTGACGCCGATCGCCTCGAGCGCAGGACGCACCAGATCGTGATCGCCGACGCTCACGCCGCCGATGGTCACGACGACGTCGGCTTCGCCGAGCGCGGCGGCGAACGCCCGCTCCGTCGCGCTTCGCTCGTCGCGCACGTACGGTAGCGCGCGCGCACGCGCGCCGGCGCGCCGAGCCATCGCGCGCAGCACGACGGTGTTCGACTCGGGGATCGTCCCGGGCACCGGATCGGTCCCGGGCCGGCGGAGCTCGTCGCCGGTCGCGAGGATCGCGACCTCGGGACGCTTCGCGACGGCGAGCTCGGACAGGTCGAGCGCGGCGGCGAGCGCGAGGTGCGGCGGGCGGAGCCGCGTGCCCTTCGCGATCGCGACGGAGCCGGCGGCGAGGTCCTCGCCGCGCCGGCGGACGTTCTGACCGGGGCGCGGCCGCGCGCTGAGCACGGCGACGTCGCCGTCGCGCGTGACGTTCTCCTGCATGACGACGGCGTCGGCTCCCTCGGGGAGCGCCGCGCCCGTGAAGATGCGCATCGCGGTGCCGGGCGTGAGCGCGTCCGGGACGGCGCCGGTGCGGCTCTCGCCGCGGACCGGCAGGCGGATCGGCGGCTCGCCGAGATCGCTCGTGCGGACGGCGTAGCCATCCATCGACGAGTAGTCGAAGCCGGGCAGATCGACGCGCGCGACGACGTCCTCTCCGAGGACACGACCGTCGAGCTCCTCGAGCGGAACGGCCTCCGACGGCAGCACGGGCGAGCCGAGCGCGAGGATGCGGGAGAGGGCTTCTTCGAAGCGGAGCACGGCCGGACGCGTAGCACACGTCCAGGCCGGACGCGTAGCCGGGCGGCTCGGAGCGGCCATTTGCCGTCGAGGCCCGTCGATCTCCGGGTCCCGGGTCAGAGCTCGTCGTCCGTGAACGCCATCACGTCGGCGATGCTGCGCGACCCGCACGCGAGCGCCACGAGGCGGTCGAAGCCGATCGCGTTGCCGGCGCACTCGGGCAAGCCCTTCGCGAGCGCGTCGAGGAAGCGCTCGTCGATCGGGTAGACGGGCTTGCCGCGGCGCTTGCGTTCGGCCTGGTCGCGCTCGACGCGCGTGCGTTGCTCGACCACGTCGGTGAGCTCGCCGAAGCCGTTGCACAGCTCGATGCCCGCGACGTAGAGCTCGAAGCGCTCGGCGACGCGCGGATCATCCGGCTTCTTGCGCGCGAGCGAGGCTTGGGACGCGGGGTACTCGGTGACGAAGACGCCGCGATCGAGCGCGGCGAGCCCCGGCTCCACCTCGAACGCGAGCTTCTCGAAGAACGTGTCCTCGTCGTGCTCGGCGAGCCGGAGCGTCTCGTCCGGCGGGACGCGGGCGAAGCGGTCGAAGGCCTCGAGCAACGTGATCCGCTCGAACGGCGGGCGGAGATCGATCGTGCGCCGGTCCGCGCCGGAGCCGAGCGTGACGGAGCCGCCGGTCACGCGAGCGACGAGCTGCTCGGTGTCGCGCATGATGGCCTCGACGCCGGCGTGCGGGCGGTAGAACTCGAGGATCGTGAACTCCGGGTTGTGGCGCTCGCCGAGCTCGCCTGCGCGGAACGCGCGCGTGATCTGGTAGATGCGCCCGCACCCGAGCGAGAGCAGGCGCTTCATCTGGTACTCGGGCGACGTGGAGAGGTAGCGCTTCGGCCGGCCCTCCGGGACGGGGACGCCGGTGGGCACGAGCTCGAAGGCGTCGAGGTGCAGGTCGAGCCCCGGCGACGGGACCGCGATCGGGGTCTCCACCTCGAGATACCCGCGCGACGCGAAGAACTCCCGTGCCGACGCGAGGGCCCGGGCGCGCGCCTCGAGGAGCTTCACGGCTGCAGGCCGCGGAGCAGGACGTCCGCGAGCTGGCTGGCGGCCCGGCCGAGCGCGCCCTGCTCGGCGCGGCCGAGGGCCCAGGTCAACGTGATGCCGTCGAGCGCGCCGAAGATCGCGCGCGCGGCGACGTGCGGCGAGATGTCGGTACGGAAGGCGCCGGTGCTCTGACCCTCGATGATGATCTTCGCGATCCCGTCGAGGTAGGCGAGGAAGTGAGGCGCCGCGAACTCCTTCATCAGCCGCGTCGACTGCCGGAGGATGACGGTGATCACCTCGGCGAGGTCGCGTTCGCCTTCGAGCAGCCCGAGCTGCATGTCGATCACGGCGCGCAGGCGCGAGGGCGCGTCGGGCTTCTTCGGGAGCTCCTCGCGCATGAACGTGAGGAGCTTGTCGACACGATCCTCGAAGAGCGAGACGAGCAGCTCCTCCTTCGACTTGAAGTAGAGGTAGATCGTGCCGTCCGCGACGCCGGCGGCCTTGGCCACCTCGCTCACGCGCGTCGCGTGGAAGCCGTTGCGTGCGAAGACCTTCACGGCCGCGTTCAGGATGCGGTCGCGCTTGTCACCGGACCGCCGGCGCTTGTCCTCGCTCCGCCCGCGAGCCGTCTCGGCTCGCGCGTTGCGGTCGGCCTTTCCGCCCCCCTCGCGTGCCGCGCGTGCGTTGCGCCGCCGCAAACTGAGTGAAGATTCACTCATTGTCGTGCCCGGGGTATCAAACGCCCGCCCCGCGGTCAACCACATGGGCGGCGTGGGATCAGCGCGACGCTGCCATGGTCAGCATGCGCTCGGCGAACGCCCCGATCTGGCTGCCCATCCACGGCCCGAGCACGACGAGCGCGGCGATGACGGCGAGCAGGCGCGGCAGGTGCGCGATCGTCGGGTCCTGGATCTGGGACGCCGCCTGGAACGCGGCCACGACGAGCCCGACGATCGCCGCGACCGCGAGCACGGGCAGCGCGACGGCCACGGAGAGCAACAGGGCGTTCTGCGCCTGCTCGAGGAGCGCCGCAGGTGACATGCTTCCCCCCGTCCCGCCTCAGCCCGCCTCGTCCGCGGCGTCGGCCGCCGGCTCCGCGTCGGGCGTCTCCTCTTCCTCGCTGCCCGCGTCCTCCACGTCGGCGTCCGGAGAGGGGATCGGCGGGCCGGTGTCGGGCGGAGCTTCACCGTCGGTCCCGATGATCTCGACCGGGATCTTGCACACGGGATGCGTCGCGGTGGCGCGATCGCGAGGGCAGCAACGATCCGAGGTCGTGTTCGTGAGGAGAGCCGCCGGGTAGCAGACGAGCCCCTCGTCGGTCTTGCAGTCCTCGTCGCCGTTGAGCGACTCGCAGCGCTCTCCTTCGCCCTGGTTCGAGCAGGCCCCGATCGCGGCGAGGCCGCCTGCGAAGAGGCAGAACGCGAACGCGAAGGTCCTCGTGCGGAGTTTCACGGGGACCTTGATGGCACGGAAGCTCGCGGCCTGGCAAGGCGAAACACCGAGCCGCCGGCCAGCCGTGCGGCGGATGAGCCTCACACGAGGGCTACGCCGTCACGGCTGGCAGCAGATGCGCGTGGCTCCGGTGGGCGTCGGCGGGACGGTCGTGACGTCGTTCTTGCAGTTGTCGGTGCCGGAGCTGAAGAAGTGAACTCCGACCGAGCGATAATCACCGCGGTTGAGTGTGCCGCAGGTGGTGTCGATCAACGAAGAGGCGCCGGTGCATCCGGAGTCGGTGTGAGCCGCGACCAGCTGCGTGCACGTCAACGTCGTCGCCGGGGTGCACGACGCGCAGGAGCCGACGCAGCTACCCGGGGTGTAGCCGCTGTAGAAGATTCCCCGGTCGTCGGCGTATCCGCTCGGGCACGCGTCGGCCTGGCTTCCGCGCGCGCATCGTTTCGAATCCGTCTTCGCGACGCATCGCTTCGCGGGGTCGCTGCACGTCGTCGAGGCGCGCGCCCCGCAGAACGTCATCGTGGTCGTCCATGTCGGGTCCGCCTGGCGTGGCGTGCCCGTACCGATACAACCCCCGACGGTCGGGCTCGTCGTCGTCCCGAGAACATATCGTGTAGCGGTCACGTTCTTGCAGGCTCGAGTCTGGGGCGCCGCTTCGAGCGTGACCGTCGTACCGCCGGCGGTGCACTCGTTGTCGTTCGACCAAATCGTCGGCGTCGTCTTGCACGTCGACGTGCAGGAGCAGCCGGTGCACGGGCTCGACTGGAGGCCCGAGTGCCACGTGGTCGCCGCCCCGTACTCCGCGGGGCAAGCCCCCGACGCCTCGAAAAGCCCGAGCTCGCCGCCCACGGACGGGGCGGGCACGCACTCGACGGCGTCGTCGCAGGTCGGATCCGAACAATCTGCGAGCCCGTCTCCGTTGTTGTCCTTGCCGTCGAGGCAGTCGCTCTCGGGGATGCGCACGCACGCGGCCGCTTCGCATCGGAAGAATGGCTGGCAGTCGTCGTCCGTCGTGCACGAGGTGAGGCAGGCGGTCGCGCCACACGCGTAGCCGCCAGGACAACTTCCGCCCGTCACGGAGGTGCAGCCCCCGGCGCCGTCGCACTTCCCGTCGCACGCGGCTCCGCAGATGACATCGTCGGAGGGATAGACGCACTCTGCCGACTTGCCGTTGCAGCTTCCGGCGCAGGGGCCGGAGCCTGCGCACGAAGGACGCTCGCCGACGGGGGCGCCGGTGACGAAGGAGCACGTGCCCTCCTTGCCGGCGACGTTGCAGGCCTCGCACGGCTCCGTGCACGCGCGGTTGCAGCAGTAGCCGTCGACGCACAGCCCGCTCCTGCAGTCCGCCCCGGTCGTGCAGGACTTCTTCGGCGGGTCGACCGCGGGCGGGGCGGTGGTGTCGCCACCTCCGCTGCCGTCGGACGGAGGAGCGATGACGGGATCGTCACCCGTGCACGCCACGACGGCGACCGCTCCCATCGCGAGCATCGACACCAGAAACGATCGCCCCATGGCCCCCCCTTCTTCGTCGGGGGCATCCGAATGCCATGGCGACCTTCGTGTTGCAACTGCGTGCGAGAACGTCGTTTTGCGACGATCAGAGCGATCGAGTGCTCTCGTCCGACCGTCTCTTCTCTTCCTTCGCCTCGACGGCCTGCGCGAAGAGCGACACGTACTGCGCCGCGCTCGCGACCGAGAAGACGAGCGAGAGGTAGACGAGCACGCGACCTACCTTCGCCAGGTCGACGATCCCGAGATCGATGAACCCGTACGAGAGATGGTACGGGTAGCCCGAGAGCAGGACGATGATGCCGATCATCTGGAGGGCGGTCTTCGTCTTGCCCTCCTGGCCGGCGGAGATGATGACGCCTTCGCTGGCGGCCACGCTCCGTAGCGCCGTCACGCTGAGCTCGCGCGCGAGCAGGATCACGACGGCCCACGCGGGCATGCGGCCCATCTTGACCAGCCACACGAGGCAGGCCATGACGATGAGCTTGTCCGCGAGCGGATCGATGAGCTTGCCGAGGACGCTGACGACGTTGAGCTTGCGCGCGAGGTAACCGTCGAGGACGTCGGTGAGCGCCGCTGCGGTGAACACGAGCGCGGCTCCGAATCCCGTTCGAGGCGTGTCCTGGTCGAGCAGCCAGAGGCAGAGCGGGATCATCGCGATCCGCCCCATCGTCAGGACGTTCGGCAAATTGAGCGCGTCCTGACGGAGCGAACGACGTCGTTCGGCGCGCGATCGGGTCGCGTCCTCGGCCACGGACGACTCCTCTAGTCGTCCGGCCGCCCGGAGTCACGCACTCGTGACGAGGACCCGGCCTTCGCCCGCGAAGCTGACGAGGCCGCGCTGTCCGCACGGGGCGTCGCTCGGAGCGACGGCGCGGGGCACGAGCCTGCCGAACCAGCCGAGGATGGCCTCACGCCGCACGCTGAGGCTCCGGTCCGCGTGCACGGGCAAGACGAGGATCTCGCCGACCGTCTCGAACAGCACCGCTCCCTCGCCCCGGAGCTGCACGACGGGGACGAACTCGCCTTCGCCCGTCGTCAGGCGGCCGTTCTCGAACGTGAGGCTGGCGGCGAAGCCGAGGAGCACGTCTTCGCGCGCGAAGCACATCTCCGTCTCGAGCCGCGAGGCGGACATCGGCATGCCGTCCGCGCCGCCGCCGACCGCGTATGCCGACAGCTTGCGACCGGGCCGCGGCGCCAGCACGAGCTGGCCGTCGCCGGTGGCGAGCACCATCGGGCTCGTCACGCCGCCGAACGATTCGCCCGTGGGCTTGCCCTTCACGTGACGCTCGAGGAGCTGGATATCGAGCCCGTTCTGCTGCGCTCGGATCGACTCGAGTCGCGCCACGAAGCCCGCCTCCGCCGTGGTCCGCACGAGCGCGACGCCCGAGCGGTGGAGGGCGACGCCCGACGGCGGGAAGCGGACGGCCTCGCTCGGTCGCGGCGCGATCCCGTCCAGCGCGTCGTGCCCCGGTGCATCCGACGCGAACGACGGACGCCGCTGCGCGAGCCCGTCCGAGCGCCAAGCGGTGCCGGCCGCCGCGCTCGCGGCGGCGCCGTCGACGAAGGGCGGAGCGCTCCCGCCTGCCTGAGGCGGCGCGCTCTCGTGACCGAGCGGGGGAGGCAACGTCCCTCCACGCTCGTTGGGCGGATCGTGCGATCGCGCGGGGCCGAACGGGCTCGGCACCGCGACCACCGGCCGGCGAAGCGACGGGAGCGACGGAGGAGGCACCGCCCCGGGATCGTCGAGTCGGATCGACGGCGGCGGCTGGTGCGACGGGAGCTGCGCGAGCGCGGCGAGCTCGCTCGCGATCTGCTCGTGCGCCGGCGGCGCGCCCACGGGCGCGATCAGCGTCGGCCTGCGGTTCGAGGTCTGCGCGTTGCCGAGCTGCGGGATCGAGGGCGCCGTGACTTGCGCGTCGTCCGGCTTCGCGTCGATTCGGAAGCCGTCCTTCGTGTCGGGTTTGCGCGTCTCCGGTCGGGGCGCCGGTCCGTCCTTGAGGACCTGCCCGATCTCGTGGGGCCGCCAGCTCTGGGCGGCCACGTCGTCGAGACTGTGCTCGCTCGTCGGCTCGGCGAGCGCGAAGGAGAGCTCGCCCGCGTCGAGCTCCTGGTACGCGGCCCCGGCGACGTCGCGGACCTCCTGCGACGGCTCGGACGGCTCGGGCGGCGGCATGGACCCTCGGCCGAGCCGTGCCCTCATGCGCCTCGCCATCTGCTGGTGGCCGCCTTGGCGGAAGGCGTACTCGGCCTTCTCGATGTCTCCCATCCGCTCGTACGCGAGCCCGAGGTAGCCCCACGCGCGCGAGTGGCCCGGGTTGAGCGACAGGAGGTGCTCGAGCTCGCGCCTCGCGAGCTCGGGCTGGCTCGTCTTGAGATGACAGAGCGCGAGGTTCAAAAGCAGCGCGGGATCGTTCGCGTTCCGCCGCCGGAGCTGCTCGTAGATCTGGATCGCGCGCTGGTAGAGGCCGAGGCGGAAGTAGACGACCGCGATGAGATCCTGACCCTTCGGGTCGCGTGGCTGCAGGCGGAGCGCGCGCTCGAGCTCTTCCTTCGCCTCGTGGACGCGGTTGTCCTGCAGCAGCTCGCTGCCTCGATAGAGGTGGAAGAGGAAGTCCTCGTTGGCCGTGTCGGTCGGCTGCTCGGACTCCGGAGCAAGGCCGACGGACGGCGTGAGCCGGCGGGATTCGGTCTCCATGCCCGGCTCGTCGCCGAAGGGCCGCTGGCTCTCACGCATCCGACTCGACCATCGAAGAATGCCCGTGCGGGGCCGCACGGCTCACCGAATCCTATCCGCTTTTTGGCGCTGGTGGTGAGATTCGCCGAACCGTCCACGTCAGCGCCAGGAAGGCAAGGGGGACCAGCGCGATCGTCGCCGCCGTGCCACCGAGCATCCCCGCGCTCCCGCCCGCCCAGGCGTCGTCTGCGAGCCGAGCCTGGACGATGCCGCCCGACAGTAGCGTCCCCGTCGCGAAGGAGAAGGCGGTGTTCGCCGCCCAGGGCTGCCAGGCTCCGCGATCACGCACCCACAGCGTGCCGAACACGACGCCGAGGAGCGCAGCCGCGAAGACCATGCGCGCCGTCGCGTCCGGTCGCCCGAGGGCGGCCCCGGCCGACGTAATGCCGCACGCGAGCACCTTGCCGAGCGGACCGATCTCGAGCTTGTCGAGCGCGCGCAGCGTCACCCCGTGGAAGAGGAGCTCGTCCCGCCAGGCGACGACGGCTGCCGTCAGAAGGCCGACCACGAGGATCGACGGCTCGAAGCCCGATACCGGCTCGACCGTGAGCCCGCGCGACGTGTAGAGCACGAAGAAGAGGCTCGCGGCGGCGGCGAGCCCGGCGGCCGCCCCGAAGAGGGCACGACGGGCGATGCGCGCGGCCGTGACCGGCGGCTCGCCGGTCGCCGGTTGGCTGCTCCACGAGACGCCCAGCCGCGAGGAGCCCCACTCGACCAGCACGGCCTGGCCCACGGCGCCCGCCATCGACTGGGCCTCGAGGAAGATCTCGATCGCGCGGCAGCCCGCCCACATCGCGAGCCCCCACGCCACGACGCCGATGCTCGATGCGCCCTCCGCCGCTTCGCTCGGCTTGGCCCGTGCCTCGTCGCTCATGACGTCCGTCGAGCGCCTCAGTCGAGGGCCGCGCGGAGCTCCTCGCCCTGTGCGAGCAGACCCGGCAGCCCGCCCGTGTGGATGAAGAGGATGCGCGCGTCGCGGGCGATGTCGCCGCGCTCCACCGCGCGCGCGAGCCCGAACATGGCCTTGCCGGTGTAGACCGGGTCGAGCACGAGACCGGTCCTGCGCGCGACGGCCACCAGGAAGGCCTTCTGCTCGTCCGACATCACGGCGTAGGCGGGGCCCTTCGCGCGGTCGTCGACGACGAGGCGAGCCGAGCCGTCGGGAGCGACGTGCGCGCCCGCCGAGGGCTCGAGGATCGCGAGCGGCGGCAGGTCCGAGTCGTGGCCGCGCGTCTCGGCGGCGATCCGGCCGATCACCTTCTCGAAGTAGTCGCGATCGTCGCAGACGGCGAACGCCCAGGTCTCGCGCGCGACGCCGTGGCGCGCCGCGCCGAGCGCCACGCCGGCGGCGGTGCCGCCCGAGCCGCATGCGTGCGCGACGACGTCGAACGAGCCGATGCCGTCGCAGAGGCCGAGGTCGAGCTGCTTCTTCGTCTCGCGCATCGCCTCGACGTAGCCGAGCGCCCCGAGCCCGTTCGAGCCTCCTTCCGGGATCACGTAGGCGCGGACGCCCTGGGACTCGAGCTCCACGCGCGCGGCCTCCATGATCGCGCCACGCTCGCGGTACTCGGCTGGCGTGATCAGACGAATCGTCGCGCCCGCGAGGCGATCGAGCAGCGCGTTGCCCGTGCAATCGAGCGACTCCTTCGCCTTCGCCGGATCGGGGACGCGCAGGTAGAGGATCGCTTGGAGCCCGAACCGAGCGCAGAGGAGCGCCGTCGCGCGTGCGTGGTTCGACTGGATGCCTCCGCACGTGATGACGACGTCCGCGCCGCGCTCCATGGCGTCGGCGAGGAGGAACTCGAGCTTGCGGATCTTGTTCCCCGCCTCGGCCCCGGACGTCGCGTCGTCGCGCTTGATCCAGACCTCCGCGCCGACGATCTCGTCGAGCGCGGGGCGCCGCTCGATCGGCGTCGGCGCGTGGACGAGGTAGAGGCGCTTCTTCCGCGCGGAGAGCGGCGCATCCATGGCTCAGCCCAAGGTGAACAGCTTGGCGCCACCCTCGACGGTCGCGCCCTCGGTCACGTGGACCTCGAGGACCTTGCAGGCCGCCTTCACCTTCACTTCGTTCTCCATCTTCATCGCCTCGATCACGCACAGCGTCGCTCCGGCCTCGAGCTCGGCGCCCTCGCTGACGAGGACCTTGACGACGCGGCCCGGCATCGGCGTCTTGATCACCTTGTCGCCGGCGCCGCCGCCCGCCTTCCGAGCCGCGGCCGCAGCTCGCTGCCGCTCGCTCTCGACGCGTACGTACGACCGGTGGCCGCTCGCGACGGCGCCGATCTCCGGCGGCTGACCTTCCACGGTCAGATCGACGACGCGGCCGCCGACCCGGATCGAGGCCGTGCCGTCGAGCCAGACGACGTCGACGGGTACGGGCTTGCCGCCGAGAAGGACCTCGAGCTGTCCCGTGGGCAGCTCCGTCACGTCGACCACGGTGGGCTCCTTGTCCGCCGCGGGATCGAGCGACACGTAATAGCGCATGCGCGACAGACTCGTCGGAGCGCGCGGCGACGTCAAGGCCACGTTCGCCTCGCGTCGCGGCGCGCGCCGTCGCGCGTTCCGTCGGTCCTTCCTTCACTCCGGCGCTCACCGCGGAGGCACCTCGAACACGACGTCGAACGTGCAGTCCTCGGCGTCCTTGAAGGCGACGTGACCGGTCTTGCCGACGTCGAGACCGAACACGAGCGTCTCGCCGGCGGCGCCGCGGTCGAGCGCGAGCTCGGTGAGCGTACGGCGCAGGCAGTTCGGTCCGCCCGGGAACAGGGCGTCGACCCAGCCGATCGCGCGCCGCAGGCGAGCGCGCCCGATGGGAGAGCGCGCGTGCCGGCGGCGCCCGCGTGCACGCATCGCCGAGACGGCCTGCTCGGGCGTGTCGTGACGCCTCCGTCGCTCGGCTTCCGGCATCGTGCGGAGCACCCGCAAGAGCTCGCGTGCGAACGCCTCGGCCGACTCCGGCTCGACGGCGGAGCTCCGCTCGAACGAGAGCCATGCCCCGCGACGGCCGGCGAAGCGCAGGCCGGCGCGTGCGGCCTCGACGACGAGCGGCTCGTCGTCGAAGAAGACGTGCGTCCGCTCGCCGGCGAGGCGATCGCCGGGCTCCGCCGTGCGGACGCCCGCGGCGCGCAGGACGCGGCGAGGCAGATCGATCGCGAGGCGCCCGCGGTGACCTCCCGTGACGAGCGGGACGTGGACCTCCACGCGCGGCGCGATGGCGGCCGCGGCCTCGAGCAGCTTCGTCCGCGCGGCGGCCGTCGGCGTGTGCGCATACACGCCCGGCTCGATGCGGACGACCTCCGCCGTCGGCGTCCGCCCGCCGAAGAGCGGATCGCCCGCGCCGCGCGAGACGATCGCGGCCGCCCCTTCGGTCCTCACCGCGAGCGAGGCGAGCGCGCGCGCGACGTCGTCTTCGGAGGGCGCGGTGAAGAGCTCGCGAAGCCCGCGGGCGATCACCGGAAGAACGGGCACGACTCCCGCTCCAGGCAGAGATGCGACGACGGGCGGCTCAAGAAATAGAGGTCGTGTCCACGCGTCGCGAGGAAGCGCACCAGCAAGTGATCGTAATAGACGACGTCGTCGAACTTCTTGCACGGATTGCCGATCGCGAAGACGTGCGTCCCGTCCGGGTCGATCCACGTGTTGAGCACGCTCGCGAGCGGCTGCGATCCCTTCCACGCGGCGTCGTCGGGCGCGAACGGCCGCCCCGAGAGGCGCGGCTCCCACGCGCGCACGCACGAGACGGAGTCGGCGACGCGCACGTCGATGGCGCGCGCGAGGCGCAGCGGTGTCTCGGGGCGCGGCGCGTCCCAGAGGTTCTGGCCTTCGGCGAGCCAGTCGATATCGAAGACCGCGCGCGTGCACGCCTCGCTCGAGGGCGGGCTCGTGCAGACGGGGCTCGACACGTAGTTCGGCGCGCACTTCTCTCCCGCGCGGGTGCGCGCGAGGCGCGGGATGCCTTCGAGGACGTGCGACTCGATCAGCACCTCGTTCGGCGTCCGCCCGCCGAGCGCGTCCCAGAGCGGGCGAGGCGTCGCGTACTCGGCCCATTCGGGATGCGTTTCGGCGAACGACGGCGGCAGGAAAGGCACCGCCCCCGCGGCCCGCGCGAACGCGTAGCCGCTGCTCGTCGGCACGAGCGGATCGCCGGCGGTGTTCATCTCGACGATGGCGCGCGGCGGCATCGGCGATCCGTCGGGGCCGGGCGCGCTGCGGATCCCGTAGTACGGCGCGAAGTTGATCGGATCGCCCGGGTCGACCGCGGCCTGCGTCAGATTGAAGAGCCGCCGGAGCTCGGGCGACTGCCGCCGGAGGCCGAGGCCCTCCTGCGGCGCCACGAGGGGCGAGCCGACGGGGAAGAACGTGTCGCGGAACTGCTGGCAGCCGGCGGCCGGATCGAGATCGGTCCTTTCGTACGCCGCTTCGCACGTCTTGCTCTCGTCCGCGACGGGCGTGTGGGCGATCGCCGGCTGCTCGAACGTGCGGATGCGCCGTCCGACGGGCGCGCCCGGCACGACCTCGCAGCCGTCGTAGGACACGACGACGTCGGGAGCGTCGTAGATCTGGATGTCGAGGCGGTCGCCGACGTCGGCCGGGATCGGGACGCGGAAGCGACCGTCGATCGTCGTGCGCGCACACCGGCGCTCCTGGTTGCGTAGGTTCGTGACGACGACGGTGCGACCGAGATCGAGCTCCGCCGGCGTGAGGCACGCGATCTCGATCTCGCGCGACTCGGTCAGGTCGTTGACGACGAACCTCACGGAGCGGTCCTGCAGCGCGCATCGCGTCTGGGGTTGGCCGTCGCGCGGGCGGATGTTCGCGGCGGGGACGGAGACCACGAGCGGGCTGAGGACCTTCTGGATGACCGAGTCGGGCACGAGCGCGGAGCGCGTCGCGATGTCCATCAGCCCGCCGCCGCCCGAGATCGCGCCCGCGGCGCTGACGTTGGGATCGAGCGCGCCGTGGATCATGGCGAGGACGCCGCCGAAGGAGTTCCCCGACGTCGTGATGGGCACGTTCGGTCCGCCGACGTCCGGGACGCCGTCTCCGTCGAAGTCGCCCGCGAGATCGGGGACGCCGTCGCCGTCGTAGTCCTGCGTCGAGCGGCGGACGCCGTCCCAGGACCGGAGCACGCGCGTCGCCTGCATCTCGTCGATGACGGACTGGCGGATGTTGTCGCGCGAGTGGAACACGTGCGCCGACCACAACAGGCCGCCGGAGTCCGGCGTGCCGTCGCCGTTGAGATCGGTGTGGCGGCCTGCGCCGAGCGCCCGGACGAACGGGGTGAGGCACTCGCCGCGGAAGATGACCGTCGCGGCGCCCTCGAGCTGGGGATCGAGGTAGAGGCCGTGTCCGGGCATGTTGATCCCCATCATCGCGAGGCCCTGCTTCGCGAAGTAGCCGGCGCGCGCGATGATCTCGTCCGCGTGCAGCGTCGTGCCGTGCGCCCAGACGGTGACGGGGAAGGGCTGCTTCGATTCGCCCTTCGCCTTCGGGACGCTCAACCAGAACTGCACGGTGTCACGACCGATGCGCCCGGTCCCGTTCCGGTAGTCGAGCTCGAACTTCGCATCGGGGTCCTCCTTCTTCGGATCGCCGAGGAAGTACGGTGACTCGAAGGTGCCGACGACGAGGTGATCGACGTCGTCGAGGCTGTCGAGCAGGCGGCGGAGCTCCTCGGGCTTCAGGCCGAGCGCGCGCTCGAGCAAGAGGCGCATCGTGTCGCGCGTACGCGCGATGTTCACGACGTACGGCGTCTTGGCGTGCTTCGCGCACGTGGGCGTGCGGTCGATCGCGCCCGGCGGCTCGTCGGCCTCGTCGAGCGCCATGCCGACGAGCTTGAAGGCGCGCGCTTCGGGCGGGAACTCCTTCGCGAGCCGCGCGAACGGGCCGTGGCCGTGGAGGCCGTCGCGCAGGATGCGCAGGTCGTCGTAGACGGGCTGCGTCGTGAAGGTCCACACGAAGGCGACGTGATCGAGCCCCGTGCCTGCGATGTCGCCGAACCACGCGCGCTTGCCGGGATCGGCGAGGATCTCGCGGACGCGCTCGGCGCCGTGTCGCTGCTGCGCGTGATGGATGTACTCGAACGGCGACCGTACGGGCGACCCGTCCGGTCCGCGCAGCCGATCCGTGAGCACGACCGCGTACTCGCGCTTTTCCTCGAGGGGCACGATGGGCCGAAGGATGAGCGTGTCGCTCTCGCGCTCGTACCAGTCGATGACCTCTTCGATGCGCGCGCTCTCGCCGGTCGGGCTCCGCCGGAGGACGTTCGGATGGTCGACGACGCCGTCGAAGTCCGTGTCGAGCTCGGGCCGGTACGCGCTCTGAGGGACCCCCGCGGCCTCCTCCACGGTCTCGAAGAGGAGCGTGTCCTCGTTCACGCGGGGATCGTTCGGCCAGTACTTGTCGCGATCGACGAGGGCGAGCGGGAAGTTCCCCTTGCCGACGTCGAGCGGCACCGGGATGCCCGTCGTCAGATCGATGACGTAGAAGGGATCGTCCGCGGGATCGTAGTCGCGCGTGCGGGCGGCGATGTCCTCGAGGTCGAGCGCCGCCTCGAGCTCCGGGGTCGCGTCGTTCTTGTGGAACGCCACGGTGATCGGCGCGAACGTGCCCCAGCCCTCCATCGAATCGAAGCCGGCGCGCGCCACCGTCTCGAACCGCGTCGACGCGACGAGGCTCACGTTGAGCCGCCGGCCGGTGCGGCTCGTCGGGTCGGGGAACGTCGCGATGTCGTTCGGCTGGGGGATCTCCGGCAGCGGACGCCTCAGCGTGTCGAACACGACGACCGGTCCGTTGCCCGGCGGCGTCCGCCGCGCGCCGGTCGGGGCCGTGTCGACGACGCACGACGCGAGAAGTCCTGCGAGAACGAGCGCCTTCAGGATCGACCGCGGGCTCGGCATGCCCGAGGGATACCACGCGGCGGGTCCGTGCGTGCCGGGCACGTGTGCCACCTGCACAGGACGGCACAGCCCGCACGAGGACGCCCGCTGGGAGTCACGCGCATTTTCGGGGCGGCGTGGGTGGTGTGCTCCTTGCTCGTACGCACCATCATGAATCGGTCGCTCCTCGTCCTCGCCTGTCTCGTTCCTGTCTACGGCCTCACGTTCGCGTGTGGCGGAAAGTCGGTCGGGGACGAGCCGTCCTCCTCGAAGGGGGCGCAGATCCGAGGCGAGGCCGCCAGTACCGATGAGGGCGGGGACGACGGGGCCGAGGCCGACTGCGTCTACAGCGGGATCGGAGGCGGCTCGAGCGGCGGCGGCGGGCCGACGTTCAGCTGCATGGTCGCGCACGACTACACGTGCTCGACGAAAGACCTGCGGGTGACCTGCGAGTGCATCGCGCCGACCGGAGGCACCTGGGCGGACGCCACGGGCTCGTGCACGTGCGGCGACCTCACGTTCCCGATCGACTGCTCGAGCGCTTGCAGCGGCATTCCGGAGTCCGTCTACGCGCAGTGCGGCGTCCCGGCGCCGACGCAGCCTTCGTCGTCCGAGGGAGGCTCGAGCGGTGCCCCGGACGCGTTCGGCTCGTCGTCGAGCTCGAGCGGTTCCTGAGAGCGCGACGCTGCGGTGCGCGGCGACGTGGCCTCAGGCGTGGTGAGCGCGTGGCCGCGGGCCGAAGCGTGCTGCTAAAGTACACGGGTGTTCATCCGCGAGCTCATCGAGGTGCTCGCCCGATCCGACGTTCACTACTGCATCGTCGGCGGCGTCGCGGTGAACCTGCACGGCGTACCGAGGATGACGTACGACGTCGACATCGTGCCGCGCCTGGACAGCGCGAACCTCGAAGCCCTCGCGGGCGTCCTCTCCGAGCTGCGTCTGAAGTGCCGCGTGCCCGCGTCGCTCGTCCGCTTCTCCGATCCGGAGTTCCGTCGCGAGATGGCCTCTCGCAACCTCCTCGCGGTGACGTTCACGGATCCGAATGATCCGCTTCGGGAGGTCGACGTGCTCGTGAGCCCGCCGAGCGTGGAGCCCGACGAGCTCGTCGCGCGGGCGACCGTCCTGCGCCTCGGCGACGTTCCCGTACACGTCGTGGCGCTGGCCGACTTGATCGCCATGAAGCGGGCCGCCGGTCGAGCACAGGATTTGTCGGACGCCGAGCACCTCGAACGGATCCTGGCGGCGAAGAAGGAGGTAGGCGGCGATGGGTGACGGCTCGATGGGGCATCGTCCCGGCTTCTCCTACTGGGTCTCGGACGAGCAGCTCTTCGCGTTTGCCCGGCTGCCCGTCGAGGCACGCCTCCGATGGCTCGAGGAGATGCGTGAATTCACGATGCGTGTCGCCCCGCCCGAGGCGCAGCGCCACTGGCGTCGTCTGCGGGGCGCGGCCAACGAGTGAGCAGGCGGCGCATCGACCGCGAGCCGGCGACGTCGTGAGGCTCGACCTCGAACGCCGGCCTGGCGTGCGAGAGTCGTGATAGCTTCGGACGCCGTCATGGCAGCGAAGAAGCGAGCAGGGAAGGGGAGCTCCGCGGCGTCGAAGGCGAAGAAGAAGGCGGCGGCGCCCGCGAAGAAGAAGGCCTCCCCGAAGGCGCCCGCGCAGAAGACCCCCGCGCGGAAGACGGCGGCCGCGAAGACGTCGAAAGGGCCTGCGAAGAAGAAGGCCTCAGCGAAGGCGCTCGCGCGGCCGGAGGCGGGCGCGAAGCGACCGAAGCTGCCCCCGCCCGCGAAGGCGAACCCTCCGCCCGCGGTCCCCTACAAGAAGACGATCGACATGACGAACAAGCCGCCGCCGCCGAAGCCGAAGCCCACGATCAGTCGGGCGAAGGCGGTGGCTCTGGCCGAGACGTTCTTCAAGGAGAACGTCGGCAGGGGCGAGCTCTACGCCCCGCGCGCGTCGCGCTTCCGCCTCGGCAGCGTGATCGACCGAGGCGGCGTCATCAACATCTGCTTCTGCCACGAAGCGGACGATCACGATCCGGTCATCGAGAGCCTCGGCGCCAAGTGCAAGGACGCCCTCCTCGCGGCGCACCCGCAGCTGAAGGCGTTCGAGGTGGAGGTGCAGACGATTCGTATGTAGCTCGCCGCCGCGCGCTCGTAGCGCGGCAGGCGGATGGCTGCCTGAGAGATCAGTCCTCAGTCCTCAGTCCTCAGTCCTCAGTCCTCAGCTTGGGCCGCCCGGCTTCCTGCGCGGCTCCGTCATGTTGCCTCGGCCGTTACGTCTTGTCCGCTCCTCTTCGGTGACGCGGGGAGCTCGATGATGACGCTGTACCCGTCTGTGGACGGACGTTCGATGCAGGCTTGACGGGGCGTAGCTACGCCGCGGGCGGCGCCCAGCGATGCGGGAGCAGCGCATCGATGTCGGATGCGGGATGCGTGCTGACGCGAAGGAGG